>Ga0214921_10001678_pt1 | contig 37248 bp, 58 predicted proteins | sample LL1505_MetaG_FD_177992 | JGI IMG/M metagenome (GOLD analysis project Ga0214921, IMG submission 177992) | Freshwater microbial communities from Lake Lanier, Atlanta, Georgia, United States - LL-1505 | ecosystem: Environmental > Aquatic > Freshwater > Lake | place: USA: Georgia | collected...
AGACTCTTCAGTTGGGTCTATATCCTGTGGGATAAATGCAGCAATTTTGCTGTTTACCCCGCGACTTGCGAGGGCATCTTTGATTGCTCGTTCTCTTTGCGCTTTGTTAAGACTTTCAAACTGTGCTTTTAGTTCTGACAGTTCCTTGTCTTTTTGCTTAGTAGCCTTGCGCAGTTGTTTTACAAGGTCATTGCCTGATGAGTCCATTTCGAAGTCATCATCCTCGTAGTCATAGTTGGACATAGGTCCTTCTCCCATTCTTGTTAGATTGACGCAAGCCTCACATTCACCTTGGGGAAAGTGGTGTGGCTCTTGCTACTGGTTTTGATCTCACTCCAACGGACCAGTCGTCCCGTTGGCAGGCTTGTTATTTAGAAAGCGCCAGCACGATCACGTGCTATTGCTCCCATACCAGCACTACCGCTAAATGCAGCAGTCTCTAGTTGTGTCAGTTTCTTACGTTGCTTTGCAGCATCTACTGATCCAGCAAGTCCAAAGACTTCCTGCTCTGCGGTTGTCTGTGTGTATGGACTTTGATTGTAAATCTCTGCTAGTACTCCACCACGTGGTGCAACTTCAGCGATTGTTTGGAATCCTGTCTGTGCTTGTTGCTTAGTAATACCAGCAGCAGCAAGTTCATTAGCACGAGCAGCATATCTAGCAATCTCTTCAGGTGTATTACCAAGGTTTAATCCAGATTGAATTGCAGCGCCACCGATTTCAGCAGCAGTTACCTTACGCTTGATCTGTTCTATAGCGTTGGCTGGATCTAGTACATAAGCCAGGATATCTCCATTAGAGATACCAGGATAAAATTCTTTAAGTGCCTTAGCAACTTCTGGGTTAGAGTTAACCACACGATTCTGTGCTGTTTGGATACGGTCTTCTAGTTCTACTGCAGATACATCTCCTGCTAAGAACTTTTCAAATCCAGTCTGCACTCCAAGGTCACCCTTTGCGTAATAAGATTCAGGCATACCGTAGCGACGCATTACATCCTGGTACTGATCTTCAGTGCCAATATACTCGGCCTCAGATAGTGCACGTAAACCTTTAGCCACACGCTGTGCGTTAGCAGCAAAGCGCTTCTTGTAGGCATCTGTTTCACGTAGACGAATTGTAAACTCTGCTGGAGATAAACCTTCTTCAATAAATTTCTTTAGTGGTTCTACTAGAGCGCCTAAGCCATAGCGATCAAATTCCGCAAAAAGTAAATTGTAAGCAGATTTACCTTCATTTGTCTTTGCTTCTGCTGCAAGTCTTGCTGCTTGCTCTGCCGCTAAAGTTTCTCCTGCAGCAGCGGCTGCTGCATCAGCCTCTTTTGTTCCTTTGAATAATAGTTCTCTACTACCATCGCTATATAGAGCATAGGTATCACCAGTTGCTGGATTAATAAAGGTAGATACAACAGTCCTGCTTCCTGTTGGACCTGTTGGACCTGTAGCACCTGTTGAAAATATAGCGTTTTCACCAATGGCTCCAATAGCCGCTTGTTCTTCAGGAGTTAAGTCAGCAAAGTTAACATCTGTTGAGGTTTCTTCTAAAGCACTTATGGGAACTGCTGTACCAGTTGAAGTAGCAGTAACAGCACCAGTGCCAGGTACCATTGGCGTAGCCGTAACAGGTACCGCTGTTTTTCCTTCTGCTATCAGTCTTGCTGCATTTTGCGCATCATTACCGCCAGTAGGTGATGGAACAGGTGTCTTAGTTGGAACAGGAGTTGGCTTGGCAATAGTAATTACTTGACCAGGATTAATAAGGTTTTTATTTTTAATTTGTGGATTTAAGTCAAGTAGTTGCTTAAGAGTAATACCAGCATTTTGTGCAATCTCACTAAGGGTATCACCCTTTTGAACGGTTACTTTATTTGCCATAATTACCCCTGGAATCCGAAGTCACGAAGAACACCTAAAACCGCAGTAGATGATTCTTGTCTTGCATTATTTGTGTACTGCCAACGTGGATCCTTACGGAGTGCTCGTTGAAAATCATAAATAGACATTTCTTTTTCTGGGCCAATTGCCATACGCAATGTCTTGTCATCAAGGCTAATAGAGTCAGGCGCTATCTCAAGAACTGATGCCATAACATTTCGGTATGGAGCATAGATATCTTTAATATCTAATCCTTGGTCTAATAGGTTTGCTACCTTATCTGGTAGACCTAACTTAGCGGCACCACGAATTGTGTTCTTGAATGTTTCAATAGACTCACCTCTAGCAAGACGCTGTAACCAGTCATTGATATTAGAACCAAACTGTGTATCTAAATCAAATCCATTAGCACGCGCTGTCGCACGAAGAGTTGTTAGATCCCCACCTATTGCACCACCTAATTGTATACCAGGCTTATATGAGATAAGCGCTGATAATTCACGATTGATAATGTTTGGATCTTTGTCATTGGCTGAGTCGTACATCTTCTTAACAAAAGCATCAAGACGTTCTGGAGACATAGTTCCAATAAGACCTGATGCTACTGATTCAATGTAAGCCTTAGCAGATGCTAGACCACGAGCATAAGCAGATGTGGTCTTTAACTGACCAATTTTAGAAATAATTGCATCTTTCTTTTCTTGCGTATCAGCAAGTTCTAATTGTTGATTATACTTGTCAAGAGTCTCTGTGTATTCTCTACGTTCCGCATCACGCTTTGAGTATGTAGTGGCGTTGCGAATAGCCCAGTCAGATGCACCAAGACGACGAGCAAATTCGATGGGGTTCATATCATCTTGAGCAGTTGTTGGATCTCCAACAGCATCAATGAGAAGTTGCTTTAGTTCTGGGTCATATAAGAAAATAGAATCTACATTGCCATACTTTGATTTAGCAAGAGAATAGATAGCATTAATGTCTTGATTACCAGTAGTGCTAATTGGTCCAGTTGGACCTGTAGCACCTGTTGGACCGCTAACACCAGTTGGACCGCTAACACCAGTGAGTTTTGTCTTAGGTCCAGTAGGACCTGTTGCGCCAGTTAGTTTTGCTTTAGCACCAGTTGGACCAGCAAGTACTGTCTTAGGACCAGTTGGTCCAAGACTAGTACCAGTAGTCAATTGTATATTACCAAGTGGACCAGTCTTTGTTGATTTAACAGCCTTTGCCTTGATGTCAGGAAATGCTTCTTCAACCTTTGGGGCAATAGAATTAAACTTATTTGTTAAGGTAGTCTTCTTCGCCTCAAGAGCAGTTGTTTTTTCTCCACGAGCCTTTGCCTTATCAATCTGCGCTTGGATATCTTTAATATCACTTTGGAGATTAGTATAATCTTTTACTGTACTTTCTAACTTCTTTAATTTATTGTAATCTTCCATAAATTTTAGACGTTTTGCATCAACAGCATTGATTAGACCATTGAGTCTTTTAGCCTCAGCATCTGATACGCCTGCTCCACCGTTGCGAAGTTTGGCTTGGAGGTCGCGTAATTCTTTTACACTATTGCTGTATTGGTTACTAAGACTAGTTAACTTAGAGGTAATTGCGTCAGCCATTATCCCCTCCCAATGAACTTATTAAACACTTCATAGAATCCCATAACACTACTTGCCTTAGCAGGATCACCCTTAGATACTTCTTCGATAAGGTATGACTCTGGGTTAAATGCTGCTTCAGTTGTTATCTGGCGCTGTACTCCACCACCAACATCTTTGTACTCTGTCTGAGCAAAGTTCTTTGGGTTGGCAAGTTGTGTCTGAATGTTCTTTGTATACTTAGCAATCTGTGCTTTAGTAGCACCAACGCCTGTTAGATCACGAAACACCTTGTCAATACTTGCCTCAATACTATCTGGGCTAAGTTTCTTCTGTTGTTCGATCTTGGTGATTTTATCAGAACCGCCAGTGCCATCATCTGTTATCTGCTTAGAAAGAAATGATTCAAGGTTATCCACAGGTGTAGTCTGTTGTGCTGCACCAGGAAGACCAGTAAACTTCTGACGTGTGTAGGCATTAAGATCTGAGTAGGCATTAAAGTATGCTTCTTGTAACTTCATAGTTGGCTTACCAGTAACATCACCACGGTAATAGCCAGCAGCCTTTAACTTCTGTGACAAAGCCTTGCGGTAGTCAGCAGTAAATCCTTCAAAGTCTTGTAACAGTTTGTTTTGATCTGCTACCAGTGGTTCAGAAGTTATGACATCTACAAGGGTAGAACCCTGGTATTGTTTTGTCTTTGATGTTGTGCCACCTGTGATAATTACGGTTGCTGGTACCTTCTTTGGGTCAAAGGGTATGAACGTCTCTGACATTAGTCACCAATCAATCTGCTAAATAGAACGCTGTATGTGGATGTCGCACTAGGATCTCCTGCTGCAATCTCCTGCAAGCGTAGTCGTAACGATTCTTTGTATGATTTACGGATTCTAATATCACGGTCTGAACTTGAGTTGTACTGAGTAGTAGTGATGACCTCATAGTCATCGTACTCACGTACCATCTCACGCAAACGGCTGATAGTAGGACCAGTAAGATTTGGTTCTGTAATCATCTCACGTAAATCAGCAAATGCTGCGTCACGCTTAATAGTGTTTTCTGCTGCACTGGCAAACTCCATACGAAGTAGTGGACGTGCTGCTAGAAATTCCTTTGACCAGGATTGCCAGTTGTCATTAACGATAGTACGTTCACGATCTGTGAAGGCACCTGTTAGTGCCTCATCGCGGATAGCCTTTTGTGAGTAATAGAGTTGCTCATCCTTGGCTACTGATACTTCCTTTAAGTAATCACCAATCAACTTCTTCTGGCGATAACCTTCATTCATCAATGTCTGGTATGCGTCGTAGGTAAACTCACCAGTATTTGGAATCAAGAATGCTGAACCCTGTGGGTACTTCTTAACCAAAGTACGGTTATCTTCTACCCACTTTGACGCTGCATTACTGGATTGAAAGTATGGCAATACCTGTGAATCTGACTCATTAACAGTAAATGGAACTTGATTAGGGAAGTACTTCACCCAATCTGCCATAGCCTCACCGTATGGATCCTGAGATCCTTGTTCAGCGTATTTGTTAATCAGTTTATTCCAGGTCTGCTTGAAGTTAACACTTCCATTATCCCGTGCCCACTCAGCCATATCTGATTTTAGAGATACAGATGGGCTTGCTGGAGCAAAGAAGCCTGCGACAAAACGAACACCAAGAATACTTTGGACTGTTGTCTCTAGTGATTCTTGATATGTTTTCATCTCACCTGGAGATGCGTCAGCACCTGGTGTTTTGCCTGCTGCTTCTAGGTATGTAACAGCCTTACGAAATGCTGATGCATATTGTGACTCACGTTCATCCTTATTTAGTACAGCAAGGAATCTATTAACGTGTGCTGGTAGCAATGCGTTCACAAGTGGCTGATCTTGTCCAATAGGACCAAAAGTTGCACGTTCTACAGAACCTAGTTCTTTACCAAGGCGAGCAACGATTGCGTTCTCTGACTTAGCAAGTGTTGGTACTAGAGAATAGATGGTCTTCATTGGCAATGCTGCTAATGGACCAGAGAATGTTGGTGCCCAAGACTCAGGATCAAAGGATGGTGTAAGCATCTTTAACTTTGCGCTGAACTCTAATGGCAATGGAGCAACAAATTGATCTCCAAGACCAAATACGTCTAATGCTTTCTTCATTGCACCGTAGACAGGAGCCAAACCTGGGTAAACGAAGTACGCTTCTCCCTGGTCATCCTTCTGCACAAATCCAGAATGGCTTACACCTTCGTAAGTTAGTGCTGCTTTCTGTATAGCCTCTGGATTATACTTAGCAGTACGGTATAAACGACGATAGAAGTCTTCAGTTGCACGATAGAAACGAGCAAAGTTACGTGCAGACCACGCTAATTGTGTACGTAGTGCAGGGTTATCCACAAAAGCAAGTGTAGATTCCAATGCAAGTTCTTCAGATATACGTACAACCTGTGACTTTGCGGCATCTTTTGCTGCTTCACGTGCTACAGGATCTGTAATTCCCTTGGTGTACTGCCTAATTAAGTCTTCTGCGTAGCCACCAGGTACATTAAGGTCATCGTAGTAGCGAACTGCTGCGTTAATTACCAATGGTTCACGTGAGAAACGTGCGTTTGACTCACCTAACCAGGTCCATCCACGCTTAGATATATCAGTAAGGATATTCTTGCTTTCCATTACTGGCATAAACGCAGGGCCTGCTACAGATGCTGGAAGATCTTCAATGTTTGTTGGTAGATCCTCTAGGTTAAAGTCTTCCAAATCTACGTAAGCCTTACCATCTGCATCTACTTTACGGATTTTACCTAGTAAATCCATATTAACAGACTTGCCATCTTGACGACTGAAAAGATTCTTTAGATCATCATAAACTGCTGCTGCGTGTTGCTGTGGTGTGTAACCTGGCTTTGTATATCGCATAAAGGTTGATAGTTGATCGCCAAATGATCCGATATATGGGGCAAACTTATCTACAAATTCTTGTTGTGTAATCTTATCATCAAAGAGTTGAATAGCACGCTCACCGAGATCATCGGTTCCGCGAATAATAATGTTCCAACCCCAGGCAAGTTTACCTTGGTCATCAATAAGAGACTTCTGTGTAAAGCCACTGCCGCCAATTGGACGCATTGACTTATTGTTGAATGTAAGTGCGACAGTCTTTCCATTACGATCCGCAGTTGCTATCGCACGAGATGATGCGTTAAGTCCACTGATTGCGTTAGATGCACCTTCGCCTGCTCCACGTAGCAGAGCATCTAGATTTCCAAACTTAACAAAGTCTTTGATGTAACTTGGTACCTTTTCTAAGATATCAGCGTTAGCAACATCGTCAATCTTAGAACCTATTAGAGCCTCTGCCATAATAAAGCGACGTTGGCTTAGGCGCTGTTGTGGTGTTAACGATCTATATGAAACACGATCTGCTTCTGTAAGGATACCCTTTTTGATAAGTTCATCCACAGCACCTGCTTCACCATTAACTGCCTTTAGGCGAGTCTTGAAATACTCTTGATCCTTGCGTTTAACAATGCGGTTAATCATACCTAGGTCTTGTCCAGATCCCAAGCGAACTTTAGTTGCTGTACGACGTGAACGAGCAGTCTTGAGAATAGACTGACCATTAAGAATACCCATTGTGTAATCTTCAATAGCATTACGTACTGGGAAACGAGGACCTGCGATAGTTCCAAATGTCCAAGCATCTACTACGCGTTCAGCGCCTTCTTTGTATTGCATACCTAATACACGGCTTAGGAAAGACTCACGTCCCGCAAAGCGCTGCATATCGCGTAAACCAATAACACGAGAAACATTAGATGTCTGCGCAAAGTACAACGCGCTATCAATGCCATCAACCTCTGATGGGATAGAACCATCTGCGCTACGTGCTGAGTATGTAGCACCTGTGAAAACTTCATCTGAGATAGCCCTGAGTAACTTACGTCCACCCTCAGTCTTATCTAATCCAATAAGATTTCCAACTGTTGATTGGATACCCTTCATCATCAACTTACGTTGACCTAGATCAGATGATGCGTAGATCTCAGTAAATGCTTTTGCGTGGTATGAACCTAATGCCATACGTGAGTAATTGAAAAAGTCTCTTGCTGCTGTCTTTGATGTATGGTCAAAGGCTTCATCATCTATCAGGGAAGCAATAGGTGTGAACTTAGCCTTAATACGATCAATACGATCAGCAAAGTACTCTGGAGTAAACCGCTTAATGTTTTGACGGCCTTCAATAATCTTGCCTGCAAACTCTGCACCTGCTTGTACTGGAGATAGTGTCTCACTACCTACAACAGCCTGAAGCAATGAGGCATCATCTGTTAATTCCATTGTTTGGATAAGAGCACGAGAATCTTTATCTAAATCAAATATACGTCGTCCTGTAGTTAGCGCGAGTACTCGTGCTTTGCGTGCAGGGGTCATACGTGGTGCTAACTTAATACGAGCACCAGCCTGACCATAAAGCATAGGCTCAACCTTTGAGGCATCTGATAAGAAAGCCTTGGCAGTATCTAAGTTCCAAACGCTGCCAAACTCTTTATCGCCAAAAGATTTGAAAGAAACAATAAAGTCATCTTGTAGTTCTGGAGCAAGATCATTAAGTGCTGTACGTGCTGCGACGATATCCTCAGTCTTACCTGATTGCTTTGCTGTAACATATTTAGTAAAACGATCTGTGTAATCTGTCCACAAGTTCTGTACATTCTTTGTACCAAAGATATCTGTAGTATCAAAATACTTAGATACCTTCTGAGCACTACCAAGTTTTGCAGTTGCTGCGTACTTGCCAGTAATTTTAAGAGCCTGTGATCCACCAAGGTAAACTTTGCGTGCCTTGCCTAGAGCAAGTGTTGGATCCATAAAGATTCGATAGGTTGCATCTGTTGCGCCTGAGATCCAAGAATATAATGGACCCTTACCCTCTAAGTCTTGAGGCAAGAATAGATTTGCTAACTGACGACCTGGAGAATACTTAGCAGCGTTTACTTCTGCTAGTGCATCACGAAGTAGCGGATCAATAATTTTGCCTGTTTCGCTTTGTTGTGCTTGGGCGGCAATACGCTTTTCTTCTTCGTTCTGTGCTTCTGCAAAGATAATCTCTGGAGCAACGCCTGCTGAAATACGCTTGGCTACGTTTACACGTGCTGAGCCATAGCGAGATACTGCGGTGTTGATACGGTCTTGGATGAATACGTTTTCACCATCACGACCTGCTTTGCCCCAGGCATCACCAAAGTTAATGTTCTCATTAGCAGCGATAGCACCAGTACGATAGACACGAGTCATAGTATCTGATGCGTAATCGAGTGCATCAAACAAAGTCTTTGCTGCTACCTTAAAAGGAGTGAACGCATAGTGAGCACCTGTTTCCAACCAAGAGCGATTTGGGGCATCTGATTCTGGTTTGTTAGTTCCAGTCAGCGCTACTAGCGACTGCTTTTTGTTGTTAGGTAATTTATTAAACTCTTCGTAGGCATACTGCTTAGGCAAATCCGATAAGCGCTGGTGTGTAGATAGCGCTGCAGCAAGACCATCAATTTGACGAGTCTGTGACGGATTAAGACCTGCACGAAATGCAGCCTGCGATAAGTTAGAATTCTTTGGCGTTTCTGCCATTATAGACCTCTAGATACGGCTTGCTGATAAAGGATTGCTATTTCACCATCGGTATCGTATGGAAGCATTTGAGAAAGAATGTCAGATAGTTTTTCTGACTGACCTGCGTAACCCATTACTTCTGGTCCTGGGCCTGGTCCTACCGCAACACCTGATGTAACAGGTTCATTAGGACGTTGAGTTGGTGCAAACAATTCTGTGACAGGTGCTTGTGGCGCAGCCTGTGCTGCGGCCTGAACTTGACCTGTAGGTAATCCGCGAACATCTGGTGTTCTAGCGGTAGGTGCTCCTGCTATTTGTTCTGCCATAGCCTGACGGTCACCATAGTTTTGTGATGCTGGTAAATCTGTACGAACAGAGAATTTGCCAGGACCTGATACGCCCCTGATTGGGTTATCTGCCATCGGTTTCCTCCTGTATCGTTTCTAAATCGTTTGCGAATTGCTCCCAAGCCTTGCCGACTTTAGAGTTTCTATTAGCGTTGTAAATTGCTATTTCCATAATCTCTTCTGTAAATGTAGATACAGATGATGCGATGTTATGAACAAGCCCTGAGATAGTTACTAAGAAATCAGCGAAGTGTACTGGACGCGGAACATCGTTATTATTATCCACGCCCAGTACCTCCGTTAGTTAAAATTTACTTAGCCCTTCTTTACTGCATTGCCGCGCTTTCCTGCTGAAGTCATTCCGAAGAATACCTTGCCACCTGCTGGCTTTGAGGTATCTTTCTTGCCTTCAACTGGCTTTGACATTGATGCTGTTGCACGTGATCCTTTGTTCATATTTACACCCCCTCTTTATGCTGCCCCGCCAATGGCGGCTAGTAGGTTTGCTATATCTGGACGTTGAGCAGCAGCAGGGGCGACTCCTGGTTGTTCTGGAGTTGGCTGCGAGGCAGAGGCAGGGAGTGCCCCCGCTGCTGGAACTTGAGGTGCACCCTGCATTAGTTCTGGTGCTACTGGCATCTCTGGCGCAGGTTCTGGCGCAAATGCCTTACCAATAATAGTTTCTAGTTGAAGTCCCTTTTGACGACCTTGAATAACTTCTGCAATACGGGTGATGATCTGCGAAGGATCTTGACCTTGCGCTGCAAGGGCTGGAATTGCTTGAGCATACTGAGCAACAGCCACCCGCAGAGAATCGCGCATTTCTTCAATATCAACACGTTGTTCCTCCTGCGTTACGTTTAACTCCATTGGAATCTCACGACGTACATAGTCACGAGATACGAGTTTGTCTGAACGCATTTGTAATAAAGCGATGATGGCACGGTTAGGATCCATACCAGACATAATGCCGTAGCGAACATCTACGCCGTAGTTACCAGCAATTTGTTTTGCTGGGATGTACTTCATATTAAATGGAGTACCATCATCTACGCCCTTGATTTCCTTTGACATATTGCCAAAGATCTTCTCATCTACTTCAAAGCAAAGAGAAGCAAGATCTGTAAACATACGAGCAAACTGTGCCTGTGCTGATTTGATCTGTGTATCGAAACCTGCTTGTAGCGCTTGTACACCGCGACCTGTAACGATAGAAGCATCAATGTTACCTGAGCGAACCTCTGGGTAGCGAGAACCTAAACGTAGTTCGCGCTCAAGGACCCCAGACTCTTGGAATACTCCAGGTGGTAATTCCAAAGGAACACGACGGATACCTTGTGGATTAGCAGAACGCATAATTGCATCAGGACCAAGTGCTAACTCTTGCACATCTTGTGGAATAGCAATAGGTGCTTGGATAGATTTTTCTGCTGCTTGAATTTGTAATACCGCAAAGCGAGCACGAGCAAGTTGAACTGATAGAACATCATCAAACTGTCCACGTGCTTCACCGTCAATGGATGAACGCATAGCAACGTATGCCATACACTTACCAATAGGGTTCGGGATATTTGATAGTACTAGGTTTTTACGCTCTGGTATAAAGATTAGATCTTGGTCTTTGTCGTGGTAGCGAACTAGTGACACATAAGGTGAGCCAGGAGAATAAACATTCTTTGGCATAATCTGGTCATAGAACTCTGGGTACTGCATCGCAAGTGTCTCAGCATCAGATGCCATTACTTGCGTAAGAGATACGGTGCGACCAAAGCGATCAATCTCAGGGTAAGTACCAAAAGGATTAAGTAAACGAATGCGAGGATTATTAGTTTCATAATCCATCTCCACCATACCTGGCAACATACCGTAAGTATTAAACCAGTCAGCACCAGTATACATTTGAATTTGTAGTTCAGATGCACTGATGTAATGGTTAACAATACGAGTACGAGTATCTGCTGCTTTGCGTGCTGAGTCTGAAACCATATTGGTTGCAGCACAGTTAAATGATGGTAGCGGTGCCATTGCTTCTGCAAGGTCACGCGCTGCTACGTCAATGAAGTTAGCAACTAGAGGCTTTGGGTATTCCTCTGAAAACATTGCAGGATAAACCTTGCTAATGTCTCCCTGACGTACAGAGAGCACATCACGCATTCTCTGGTCACGTGCGGCGTAGCGCGTTTGTAGGCGATTAACCTTGGCTACTACCTCTTTAGTTGATAACAATTGTTTTCCTTACTTCTTGTATAATCCTGGGTACTTCTTATCAAGGCCCTTCTTAGCACCTTCTTCGGCTTTCTTAACGCCAGACTTTGAAACTTGGCGTTGTAATTCTTTAATAGCAGCAGGACCTTTAAGTGGTGCAGGTTTCTTAGCAGGTGCCTTAGTTGTTACCTTTGGTGTTGGCTTAGCCATTGGCTTTGCTGTAGCCTTTTTCATCATTGCCATTTGTTTCTCCTTAGATGAACGTGCGGTCTTGTTCTGCGAGCAGTTCATCTATGTTGATAACTGTTCGTTTGCCCATCTCATAACGAGACAGAAAAGGATTCTTTAGATGGTGGGTCTGATGCATACCTTGGTTAAGCATCTCGCGTGCGCGGATCTCACAGAACCAAAGAGCCATAACCATATCGGTCTTGCCTTTAGTAGTAGGCGACCAAGTAATTAGTTGCTCTATGAGCGCCTTAATGTTTTCAGTTTGGTCAGAAGGTAAGTGCATAAGGTTGTCTCTGTGGTGCTTACCGTCGTGCTGCTTGGTCCCGAACAAAGTTGACATTGACGCAACGCCAAAGCCTGAGTCCCATTTGTTGGAGCCAGTATGGTGTTCCCGCAGTAGCACTCCTCTAGAGGCCAGGTTCTGTCGGATACCTTCGTCTTGGGTAAGGAATGATTGAAATGCATTCTTTTCCACAATCCACTCAGTAGGTTGATAGAGCGCAGTCCAGTCAAAGATTATCTGACGGATTGCAGCAGGCGTAGGGCGAGTAATCTTAATAGCATCAACGATATAGCGTTTATGGCTAACCCGATCAATAGCGTAGCAAACGACGGCTGTATCACCAACCATAGCGGGATCAAGACCACAAATAATTGAAAAGCCACTGAGATCACGCGGATGACCTGGATGACCAGGAACCAAACGACCTGCCTTACGCATACCATCTATAGAACCTCGCACACATACTGGATCAAAGATCGCATCATCTGATATATCCTGTTGTTGGTAAACCAACGCCCAGGTGGATGCGTCCATTGCTTGACGTTCATTGTAAAGGTTACGACCATTCCATCTAGGGTATAGGCCGTCTTCATTCAAATCTGATTCTGTCTGTCCATCAAATGGAGCATCACTAGCAGGCCAGAGGGTTTCCCACTTGTCAGGGTCTTCATCTGTTGTTAGTAACGCTGGCATTGCTAGATATGTCCAGGGTACTAGACCTCCAGGGTAGCGGTCTTCTGATCGCAACTCCTTGTAGAGATCTACTGCGGTAACGCGGGTACCTACGATAATTAACTTACCAGTAGGGTTAAGACGAGAACGCACATCCTGGGTTAACCAGCGGATCTGCTTCTCAAACTCGTTGGCGTTCTTTAGAGTTACCGCATCGTCTACGATAATCATATCCGCACGCTTACCGTAGATCTGACCACCGATACCTACGGCTTCGATGTTTGGATCCTTCTCAGATGACTCACGAAGTTCATCACCAAAGGTAACACGGGTAGCCTGCCAAGAGGCAGTCTTAGAGTTAAACCCTACGCCAGCCGCGTATGCCTGTTGCAGTGCTTCATAGTTTGGATGAGTCAGGCGTTGCTTGATGGCGTAGAGAAAGTCGGCTGCTAGTTGCTGAGTCTGAGAAACAATCAGCACACGAAAGTTAGGGTTCTGACAAACCTGCCAAGTAACGTAGTCAACAGTTACCGTCATAGACTTGGCGTGGTTTGGCGGGATATTCAAAAGGATACGGTTGTTAGCCAGTCCCTTTTCATACTTCATACTGGGATGTAGCCAGGCAGGTTCTCTACCCTCAATTACATCTATGAGGTTCTGCTGATGTGGAAAAGTCTTAGAGTGTAGGTACCTCTGGCGGAACTCGGCAAATGTTATGTCGTGGACATCGGATGAAGCAAAGTTTTTATCTTTCAAACCTAGCCGTGTTCGGTCCATCTTATCCGCAAATACCTTATCGGTTCTACGGTAGTACTCGTAGGTCTTATAGGATTTACCAGCAGCAGCCGTGGCTGCTTCAATAGTAAGACCTTCTGCTACACCTGAAAGGATCAGACGCTTGGCGATGTCACTGGACTTCTCAGACATCTGGTCTCCTCTAGTAAAGCGCCGAAGGCGCGAAAAAATTTTTATTTATACTGGGCTGAGGAAATTTGTACTGGAGAATAAATAGACCTATCCCCACTAAAAGCAGTCACCGTTCGGGCTTAACGCCCGAGCAAGCCACAGCGCAGCGAGGGGTAAGTTGGTACTCGTCCTAGGGGGACTCGCGTAGTGCCAACGCAGCGAGGTTGGGTCGTAAAACTAGTAGCGGTTCGTTTTACTCCCTACTATATATAAGGCAGAAAAAATAGCCCATTTCCCGTCTACGGTAGATTTTATTTTCTATTTGTGACTAACGTCACTTTAATATGTGTACAAACTAGGACATTCACGGGGTCTCACTTTAGCGTATATTTTTTGTGAGGGAGTATGTATGTATCTACTGTCAAACTTAACACACGGGGGTCAGGTTTTCCGCCACGCCCGACCGCGTTGCCAACTGTCCACAGCCTGTGGATAACCCTGTGGATAACTTTCATAAAAAAACAGAGGGCGAACTCCCCTCTCGGCACCCTTTACATATCATCCTAATTTGTCCAATGGTGAACCTTTGCTTAACACTTAGACATCTGAAGACAATATGTCCACCCATTAAGTTACCAACCAGTAACAAGGCGACCCGATAAGTTACCGACCAGTAGCAAAAATAGTTGAACTTTCAACCATTCAACCCCTTAAGTTCTCAGGATTCACTCAGACAATCATCTACAAAACGTTATCAAACCGTTACCAAAAAACCCTTGTTTGGGCTTGACATAGGGTAGACAACCGCATATAGTTCTGCTTATCAAACCAAACGGTTTGAATTAACCTAAGAGGAGAATACAGAATGATGACAGACAAAGACTACATCAAGACCCGCGAATTATTTCGCCAAATGGGAGAACGCGAATTACAAAGTGGGAATCTTGAGAAGGTAGATTATTACACAGGAATTATCCGCGGTCTAGATTTAGCCTTCGAAGATGGAACCGCAAAGAAGAATTAAGCAAGGCCAGCCTCGCCCGCCTAGGGCGTGCCGATTCGATTCGGAGCGGGGCACGAGTGGAGGGAACTACCCCGCCACCAAACAAGGAGGATGTAATGACACGCAAGGATTACGTAATGATCGCCGATGTTATCGCAACATCGTGGCACCATAGTGCAGACAGTAAGCGCACAATAGCGCAAAATATGGCAGAGGCGTTAGGGGCAGATAACCCTAGATTCGATCGTGAACGCTTTCTAGTCGCTTGTGGGGTGAACTAATGAGAACACTACGCGAACTAGCAAAAGAGGCAGGAATTGACGAGAAATATTTTAACCGCGATTTCCTAATGTTAGACCAAAGATACGCGATTATGCAGGATGATAAGGGGCTACACCTAACCGACATAATGTCGTGGGCTAGTTTCTCCCCTCGTACTATCGGGCGAAAGTCTAACGCGACGGCTAAGGGCTTACAATTTCAACTAGGGCAGTACAAGGTATGGATCAAGCAACTAGAAGGGGTGAAGTAATGAGCCACAAGCACGAACCATACGGGCGTGAGATAGTGCTAGTTCGTAGAGAAGATGAAGATTACACTATGGTAAGCGCCTCCTGTCAGTGTGGCGTGACATTGATTCGAGAGACCACACCAAAGGGCACGCGCCCAAACTGGCAAGATTGGAGGGTTACGGCTTAAGCAACATCGCCCCCGCGCTACGGGCTACGGATTCATAATCCGACGGGGGCACAAGGTAAGGGGCAACACCGCCCCGCCTTATGCCTAGGAAGGGCAGAAAATGACGACAGCAACAGAAGAAAAAACCCTCCCCGATTTGGTGAGTGAGTTAGGTATAACCCTTACAGCACAGCGCATAGATACCCCCGCGAATGCGGGAGAGTGGCAACAAAAGGCGAATGCTTACGGCGTGACCTTGCGTTATGAGGGGCGGAAGATGTCTTTTGTTTACTATCAAGGCACAGGGATCAAGCGAGACCCTAACTGTGCCGATGTTGTTCACTGTTTAAGCAGTGACCTTAACATCCTCAACAGTTGCGAAACTTATGAGTGTTTTGTGGGTTGTTTTGGATTGGATATTTATAGCCACAAGACATACGCACACCTTAAAAAGCAAGGTGCCCGATATGAAAAACTGATCGGTAACAGCGACGTACTCTCTCAACTATTAGAAATGGAATACTAGAAATGATTCATCTATACGTTAAGGAAGGCAACTAATGAACACCACAATAGAAGAAGTTCGTAACCTAGTGGCAACGCTTGAGAAGTTGGTACAACCCTTGTTTGAAGGGGAAGAGATGACAGATGCACCTTATGAGTCAATGAAACGCCCGCACCTTGTGTTGCAGGAGGGCAGCAAGACCTACGGGCGCGCCTATCGTGTCTTCTTTACAGGAGGCAGTAAGTACGGCTCAGGGCACTGTGAGCCACGCGGGTTTAGCGATTACCTAGGAGGCACTAAAGCCGAGGCAGCGCATAGCCTACGCAAAATAATCGCGGGCATTCATACAGGGCTAATGATTGCGGAGAAGAAGGAGGCGAAGGCGTGAGCGAGTATGAGTACGAAGTCAAATTCTATGGTAGCCAATGGGTCATAAATATCCTGTGTTACCACGAAAACGATAGCGAAATGGGAGACACAGAAATAATTAACTGGGCTGTTGGAGTAGCAGACCAAAATGGTTTGACGATTCCAGAGTATGACTCAGTTTCAGTAGTTAAGACAGGAGAATTAAACTAATGCCTGACTTTTATTTTTGTGAACTGTGCGATACGTGGACAGAGCCTGAGCGTTGCGAAACGTGCGAGAAATCTAAATGCCCCAACTGTGGGGATTGTGAAGAGGCAAGTCTATGCGAGGAGAAGAAATGATTGAAGAGGCGATAGTCCTAGTAGGTTGGCTGCTAGTATATGCGATTCCAGTGGGTATCCTTGCCTATTGGTTAGAGAAGAAGTTACAAGACACAGAAGGAGGAAAAGATGAGTGAGCAGGATAAGATGGCGCAGTTTGTATTTACCGTGGTGATAGCACCAGCAAACAAGCAGTATGAAATAGAACTATGGGATTTTGCTGGCACAGAGCCAAAGCAACTTGCCACAGGTGGAGGCAGCAACTGGCGCACAGCGTTAGGGCAGGCACTATCTAAGATCGAACTACCAACAGATAAGGAAGAGGTTGCTGATGTCTAATAAAATGGTTTTAATTCTAGAATTAGCAGACGGTGTTCTATGTGAAGACCTTGCTACAAATATCAACGCAGAAATTCTTTGCCGTCTTGAAGAAGATGACAAACTAATTAAAGGTTGGGAATGGATATACGGATGAGTAAACAATTAAAACAGGAGGACTCTAATGTCTGAGCCTACGGTAGATTACCTATTAACTAAAGCAAATATGTGCCGTAACCTAGCACTCACGCAGATCAATGCGGGAGAGGGCGAGAAGGCAGCAAAAAATCTAATGCGTATGGTTAAGGCGTTAGGTGAAGTCGAAATACTAATCGAGAGAAAGGGAGAAAACAATGAGTAAATATAAATGTGGGTATTGCGATTGGGAAAACTCGGACGCAGGATTCTTTTGGTATCACTCTGGCAAAAACTATTGCTCACTACACAAAGAGGGAAAGGATACACCAAATGACTGAGGATAACTTGGTGGCATTCCACCCAAAGAATAAATTGGTAAACTTTTATGAGATAGCAGGAGAAGACGGCAACGCAGTATGGGGCGGGGAAGATCCGCATAGCGCAGTCGAGTGGCTTAAACGATCACCCTTGAACTCACGCTTACTGGTCTCTTGTTGGGAAGCAGGGGAAGAGGATGCGCGATTGATAATTGAACCCATTGACATCACAAAGATTGTCTTTGCGGTAATGGCAGGTACACAATGAACCTACTAATTGGAATAGTTATTGTGATGTTGATAGCCTATGTTCTAATCGTATGGGAGGACAAGGCAAATGATGGAGGCAAGCAATAAAAGATTGGTTGGTGCTGCTAATCAAGCAGTGCGCCAACGCAACTACAGAAGGGCAAGAGATCGTGCGCTAGTGCGTCTTGCTCATCTTTACCCTGATACCTATAAGCAATTGCTCGAAATGGAGAAGAAGACAGATGAACAAGAAGGCAAAACGTGGCTTGACCTTAGCGGTAATACTGTTCCTGTTGTTGGTGTTCGTATCCAAACAGCAGAAGGAAGAGGTGCCCCTGCCACCAAAGGAAATAGTAATAGAGACACAAACGAAAGCAACAATGGAGGAGAAGCGTGAGAACAAAGCACTTGTCATTAGTTACGCAACAGCACTCGGATACCCTAGTCGAGAAGTCAAATGCCTTGTCGCCTTATGGACCCGTGAGAGCAGGTTTGACCACCTCTCAGATAACCCCAGAAGCACGGCTTACGGAATTGCTCAACTCCTTGGAGAGCGCAGTCGAGATCCTGAATTACAAGTCCTTCGTGGCTTACGATACCTTGAACACCGCTATGGAAAATCTGCGTGTCGTGCTCTCAAACATAGTGACAGAAGAGGATGGTACTGATACACTTTAATTCGCATCCTCCTTTCGGGCGACAAAGAGCCTCACCGCTACCCTTCCTGCGGTGGGGTTCTTTGCTATCCGCCTGTGGAATAGAAGCCTTTACCCTTAAATGTAACAGAAGGAGAAGACCACACACGACTCATAGTTGTGTGGCAATCAAAGCACATAGGGTCACTAACCTCAGCGTGAATAGAACGCTCAACTGTTAGTTCACTGTTGCACTTGTCGCACTTGTAATCGTAGTTCATTGGTAAGGCGACTCCCCTCCCATAAAGTTAAGTATCTTACGCAAAGCATTAGAACATCTGCGATCAGCAGTAGAAATAGCACACTCTGTTGCCTCGCTTAACTGTTGTAATGTGTAGTTCTCGTGGTATCTAAGGCGCAAGATATTCTTCTCATCTTCTTCCAGTAGTTCATAAGACTTCTTGATGTCAATAAGTGTGGCTAATAGGTTGCCACCTTCTGCGGGGGCAGCGGGTTTACGTGGTGTGCCATCATTGACTAGGTTCTGTGCTTGTTCGATAGCAGTATCATTGACCACGCTTGCGATAACGTATGGTAACAACTGCGCAATAGTAATAACATCATAGAAGGACTCATCATTGGTCTGGTATCCAGACCTAGTAGCCTTCTCTTTACGGGCATAGCGTTCAACGCCACGCCTCATCTGGTATGCGATACGCTTTTGATTGATAAGACGTTGGGTGTCATCCTCTTCATCAAGTAACTCATTGAAGTAGGACACACGTGTCATCAACCAAGCGTATGCTTCTTGCGTTAAGTCAGCACGATCTACATACTTACGATAACGACGATGAACAATAGTTACCACGCTAGGTACAAGATCATTAAGTATTGGATGTGGGTCAGTCACTAGGCCAATTTCCATCTAATACCATCAGCGCAATAGCACTGTAGTTAAGTAGATCAATAAAGGAATCACGCAACGACTCGTTCTCAGGTGTAGCACCGCTATCTATCAGGTGATTGATGCGTGCTGTCTTATCCCACATACGTACACGCAGTCCATTAAGCGGACCGCCTGGTGCGCCAGCGATATTCTTTGGACCGTAGTCCTTGTGCTTTTGGAGCAACAGGTTACCTGCCCCATCTAATACTTCCCACATATCAGCAACAAACTTTACGTGCTTGAGGTCTACGTCTTCATCCATCACACACCTCCAAATAATTTCAACGCCTCATCCTTACCGTGTGTAAGGTAGAAGTCATTAATGTCCATTGATGGAGGCAACGATACTATACGTGAGTTCATTACCTCTTGTGACACACGACGGGAGAACTCTGCTCCTGGGTTGGTGCCATCATCCTTGATGTCGTTATCACCTACGATATAAACTGTGTCGTAACCAGTAAACAACTTAACAAAGTGCGGCTTCCAAGCCTGTACTCCTGGCACACCAACAGCAGGTATACCAATCAAACCTGATACAACTACTGCGTCCAACTCACCTTCACATACAACAATCCTATGTGAATCAATAGTTACATCAGCAACATTAAACAGGTGACCCTTCTGTCCTGTGGGTGCACCATACTTAGGCTTGCCATCATCTAGCCTACGAAACTTAACACCAACACACATACCAAGTGCAGTCAGGTATGGAATAGATAACCAACCAGTGTGATTCTCGTGCCCATTGATAGGGTCAGTGACTAGACCTAATGAATACTGTAGTGCAATCTCCTCAGATATCCCACGTCCTTCGAGATATGCCAGAGCCTTTTCGTCCAGGCTTTTGCTGTAACGTGTGACCGCTTCCAGCAACGATTTCGATTGCTCGTTTGAGTGCATCCTTAAACTCCAAGTTCTCTATGATACTGACAACATTTACTGCGTTGCCACCCTTACCGCAGGTGTGACAAAAGAATAGGTTGTCGTGAGTATTGATGACAGCACTACGTCTTTTGTCTGGGTGGATGCAGCACCTAACAGATGCGCTTTTACCTTCTCTTACTTCTCCTCCATAATGGAGAACAATTGCTGCTATGGGGATTGTATTTGCATCAACGGGACCTTTGAATTTTCCCGCTTTACGTACCCTGGACCAGTCCTGTGCTGACATACACACCCCTTGTCATTGCAATTATCGTGATACTTAGCCGCACGTTTGTAATGTCCTGATGCATTTTCCACACCTGCGTTAATACATTTACTACAAATCATTTGAACTCCTTCAGTTCAGTAACTGGCACACGCCATCCACCAATAGTTTCATCTCTGTACTGTGCTATTGCATACTGTTTAGGGTTACACCAGCCATACACTTCAACCTGCGAGTAGTAATCCTCATCAATAATCTTTGTGCCTACTATTATCTTACCGTTATCTTTACTCCAGAACGGAATCGAATCACGTGTACGTACTGTGCGTACCTCAAAGTTCACACCAACATCAGGCAACTTAGCCCGACGGGGATGTAAGTCATTGGGATACCAAGGTATATTCCAAGATGAGTCAGTAAGAGATGCTACTGCCCACTCAGAGACGTTGGCTCGGACATTTGCAAGAAGTTCGTGCTCTAGGTAGCCGTTCTTCTTACCATCTGCATAGTTTGGTCTGTCTACAGAACCATACTTAGCAAGCCAACGCTCCGTGGCGAGCATCGTACAAACTCTTACCTCATCTTTACTCAGATGTACTATCATCTGCCTCTTCTAAAGTAGTTGAATCTTCAACCACTTCTTCTACTTGTACGACTTCTTGTACAACTTCTGGTACTAGGATCTCTGTCGTTGTTATGCTTCCTTCTGGTACTGGTGTCATTGTTTCTCCTTTAGCCATTGAGTTAAGTCTTGGATTACCCAAGCCTGATCTATTGAAGCGTTGCGACGCTTAACTACAACGTAAGACATAGGTACTTCCCCGATACCTCTTGCCTTGGCATAGTTAAGCGCCTCAACTTGCGCTTCTCTCCAGAACTCAGGCAGGGAAAGGGTCTGCCTGTTCTTGAGTTCAAGGATGTAAGTTTCTCCAGATATGATAACAACCATATCTCCCTCATCCTTTGCCCCAGCCTTAGTCAGACGTTCTGCTATTACGCTTTTACTACGTAACCATTTCATTACATCTGTCTCAAACTGAGAACCTTTTCTTCCATTCTTATTAGCCATTAGGCTCGCAAGTATGCTCTGCCTTGTGCATCTTGATCTCCTATCTGACACGATGCGAAGTTAACAAATAGTGTAGCCCATCTTGAGGCATCTGCTGTGTGTGGACCGAAGCGATTCTTCACCGCAGCCACACGCAACATTCCTCCACCTTGGCCTGGCTCATAACCAAGCGTTAAGATTAACGCTGGTAACTGACTGACCTTGCCGTGTATAGCACGACGTGGTGGTGGCATCATTGGTGAACCGTATTCACTCTGCTCTGATACGTGATGAAGTACTAAGACACAAGCCTCTGTCTTGCGTGCCATATCGTGCAACTCCATCATAATTGCACGTAGCCCAGCCCATTCATTGTCTGTCTCGGCTGCAACATTCATTAAGTTATCAATGATAATTAACTCAGGTGCTATTCCATACAGTTCAACGTAGGCTTTAATTTCTAATTCAATGTCATCTAATGATGGACTTGAATCAAAGACCCATTGTATGTGCGACATCTTATTAAGATGTTCAGCGTAGTAGTCAGGTTTGTAATCCATATTGGATTCAACTGTTAACTGTGTGTGCCCTGAGATCTGCGCAGCAGATCGCATTAGCACCGTAGCAGTATCAGTATCTGCGGAAAAGAAAAGTGTTGGTACCTTTGCCTTGATCGCATAGACGAGAGAGAACATACTCTTACCAGCGTTAGGGGCAGCAGCAACCATACATACTTGCCCTCGTCTAAATTTGATGGACTCACTAGCCAAGCCAGTCCATACATCAGGCAACGGCACAGCCTTAATAGCACTGGTACCCAAAGCCCTCTTTAGATTAAGCAACTTCCTCATCCCCTCCAAGATTTATTCTGCGTTGTCTTCTTAAAGCAAGACGTTCACGTGGTGCAAGCCCACCCCATATACCGTGCTGCTCTTTGCGGATTCCCCACTCAGCGCATTCAGTTCTATGAATACAAGACTTACAAATTGACTTCGCAAATTGAACATCTGCTGGACTTACTAATCCCTTTTCTTTTTCAGGGAACCAGAAGTCTCCACCTACCTGTGCACATAACGGGTTCTCGTACTCACGAGGTTCCCGCATCCTATTATCGTAAGAAGATAGGGTCACACTTATCTACAGCACCCTTTGGTGAAGCACACATCCACGCTTTCCAAGGTCCACGTGCTGATACTCCATTACGGAATGCCATATTTCCGTGCTTACAGGTTGGTGCCTGTCCTTCTGTTACTACTGGCGCAGGTGCTGCTACTGGTGTTGCGTTAAAAGATTCCGCAACTGATGCAACTGTTGGTGCTGCTGCTTGTACTGGTGCTGATGTTCCACCTTGTAAGTCATTACCTGTTGCGCGGATAAGTGTTGCCACCATTGAAAGATCTGTTAGACCTGTCTCTAGTTCCTTAACATTTGCTGCGTAAAGATTGATAAGTGTTCCATCGTTCAACTTGTAGTTGACTTGGAACTTTGTTCCTTCTGTAGCCATTTACTTTCCTCCAGTTTGTTTGATTTGTAACCGCTGTGATTCATTACCAAACTTCTTAGGTACAAACCCAAGTAGTTTTTCTACCTCTTCACTGTCAATACTTTCACGACCCTTGACAGTTGTCCAACTGACTTCTATCCCGCTAGGTGTTGTACCTAATAGTCCCTCGAAAGAAGCCTTCAATGAATCTTGGTGCTTTTCTAACTCTTTTATCTGTGCTGCTAACTGTAGATATAACAGTGCGTTCCTGTCAATATCAGCATCATCAATGAGTACATCACTGACTGCCGTATGTTCTTTTTTTATACCAACGCATCCCATCTCACCTGATGCGTCGTAGAACTTACAATAGAACTTACAGTAACTAGCATCGCGTTCTGGATCTGGTGCCTCTGTCGCAGTCTTAATTGATGCTAACCAGTTCAATGCTTGTAACGCAATGGTCTCATCGTAATCTTCTGTATGTACTTTGACATCTCGTTCATCACCATCACGTGCTATAGCAACTAGAGATACACGCTTTACATCGTGACCGTTCTTTGCTAACAGGTAACCGTAAGTCTGTACTTGCCAACGCTGTTGTGTTGATGGGAAGTATGAAAGGTTCTTGACCTTGCTTGTCTTCCAGTCAATGACATCGCCAGTACCTGGTACATAGCAGTCAATGTGTGCCTTCATACCGTTGTATTCAACAGATGTTTCGACCATCACATCAGGGTTATCTGCTAGTGCTCGTTCAATTTCTGCGTGGATAGCAGTACCCATAATGGCTGCTAACTTCATCTCGTTCTCATTAGTTTCAGGTTGATCGTTAAGTCTGTACCAGACCTTACGACGACAGCCACCTAATTCTGATGGACCAATCTGTACCTGTGTAGATCGTGAACGTTTCGCATCTCCCGCACGTAGCGCAGTAAGTAATAGTTCCTTTGGATCAGTGCTCATACCGCTTCCTTCCCTGCTTGATCGCGTAATAAGAAAGCAAGTCTACAGGCTTTCCAACCCTGCTCAAACCAGTAGTGAGCAGCATATTCACCTGTTGCTATAATCTCCTTGAACTCTGGCTTTACATAATCGTATGTATTGAACTCCATCAGAACTCCAGTACTACAAAAAAGAATACTAAGTCAATGCTAATGCGGTACTTATCAATAAAAAGTCCAACACTTATCTGCTTAAAGTTGTAGCCATAAGACAGCCACATCTTTCCTACCCTTTTTTCTTTGTACATTCCTATACCCTTTCCTGGACTACTAACTGTATGGGCTTACCAGTGTTAGCGTCAAGGACCGACGCAATCTCTACGGCTTTACGGGCGTGTCGCTTTGCGTACTCTACGTCCATATCAGGTTTGATAATTGAAGACAGGTAGCCAAGAGCAAACTGCCCCCCACTACCAATGCCGTACGTTCCGTGATTTGCTTGGAAAAAAGAGAGATCACAAGCAATACGAAAGATATTACTGTTAAAAGCAATGAGATAATCGAAGCCACCATCTTTGTCCACCTTGTTGTAGTCGTAGTTGTTATCGGTAAATGCCTGGTTGATACTGGGTATAATCTTCCTACCCATAAATTGTGCTGGATCCTCACCGCGATAAAGCGGTGGCTTCCAGTTGTACGAAAGTATATCTCCTGGTCGTGTATCACCTGAGATACCTATTAGAAACTTGCCAACCTCAACGATCTTAGGTGTACTAGTTGCTAACGTCACGAGATTATCTTCTGTGATCTGTGAATCTGCTACTAGAACTGCGTAGTCAATTCCTTCTATCGCTGCGATGGTTGTCATACTGGAATCATACTAGAGATCGGCGTGTCGTTGCGTTAGCAACACCTACTGGTTACTACAATATGAGCCGTGAGGCGAATAAAACAGGGTGCCCCAAGGGGGCACGATGGTATGGTACTGACTGTGCGGTTCCGTCTACCAAGGCTGCCAAAATTTAAGTCTAAACTACCAGAGAAATTTGGTACAGATCTAAGAGGTTTGGGTCCAGTACACGTCTGTCCTTGTGGCTCACAAGTCTTTTCTATAATGGCATCATTTGAAGACCACGAACTGGTCTGGTACTTTCTTGATGGTACCTGTGTTAACTGTGGCAACATCGTAACTGTCCCTTGTCCAGTAGATAAAGATGAAACACAGACTCTCTGAGATTAACGAAGAAGAACGCACAGGATTGTGCACAGTTTGTGGCCCCACTAAGTTAAAGACGCGAGATAAATCAAAGCCAGTAACAGGTAGATACAGATGTAATACCGTATACAAGATTAACCAAATGAAGATTCGTTCTCCTTACCACGCATACCGTAAGGACTACTGCGAGGACTGTGGCTTCAAGCCAGTACACATCAGTCAATTAGATGTAGACCACGTAGACGGTGACCGCTTTAACAATAACCCAACCAACCTGAGAACCCTCTGTGCCAACTGCCACAGGCTCAAGACCCACCTATCAGGGGATAGCAACTCAGGTATCAATTAGTTTTATGGCATAAAAAAAGAGGCCCCCATCCCCGAAGGAATGGGGGCCTCTTTCTGCCTCGCGTTGGTGGGTTACTTAGACCCACGTCCAAAATCTGCAGCCTTTGGATCCAGTGCCTTAAGCAGTGGACCTGCAACCGCAGCAAGTGCTGCTGATGCTAAAGCCTTTGGATCTGTCACACCCGCAAGGTATAGGGCAATTACTGAAGCAATTCCAGCGCGTAAATAAGTTGCTGCCATTGCTTTTAACTTGTTCTTATCCATTAGTTCTCCTTTGGACTTGTTGGTTCTTTCTTCTTAGGTAAAGGCTTAGGTAAATTAGCCTTTACTTTATTGACAACCTTTGGCTTACCCAACCAAGGGAACCAAGGGGAAGTGTCATCTCCACATCCGTCATTGATTGAGATGTGAAGATGTTTGTTGTGCTTATTGGACCCTGTATATTCACGGTCTCCTTCTGATGCACGATCCTTAGACCAGATCTTGCCTTGGAAGATTAAGTACTTAACGCGCTTGTCTGCCTTTAGTTGCTGAAATAAATTAGCGCAATCAATGCCAGACAACCTATCGTGGGTTAGATCTACTGCGTATCCAGTATTGTGATCGCTATTAGGGCTGGCAGATATATGTGCAGCGCTAGGTAGCAGTCCGTCAGATGCTTTCTTCCGCTTCGGACAGTGTGCTGTTGCTTGTCGTAGGACAGCAATAGCGGCAGGTGTGGCTCGTTTGGCAATCATCGCAGACATCGTTACTCATTTCTTTTGTATCATCATTTGATATAGGATTTCTACTTTTTCTTCAAGTCTAATGACGGTATCTTTTATGCTTGATCCACTATTGGGTTTGAGTTCATTTAGATAGTGCTTGACTAACCATTTAACAGCACCAATGAAGCCACCAATAATTGTACATACGGCAACAGCAACTGTTGCGTAGTCTTGTCCCTGCATTAGACCGTCCTAATGGTTACTAGTAGCGTTCCGCCGTAGCCAGAAAAACGCTTATCTGATGGGGTTGCATTCCTAAAATCCAACTCTTCAATCAATCCAATGTAAGATTCACCAGTTCTAAAGTCTTCGACTCTGATGGTGTCACCTACGTTTTCAATAGATTCAAGTTGGGTCATACGTTGGTAAGCAGAACCTTCGTAACCAACCTCAACACCGAAGTGATCTGACTCGTGGTCAAAGCAAGACAGTGGGTACTGGATCAATCGTTGACGTGGGATAGCAGGCAACGCTTTGATCTGGTAGCCAGTGAACAGTGGTCCCTTAGTAACATCACTAGATGAGCGAACCAGGGTAAACTGGAAGCCAAGGTATTCTTGTGATGCTTGAGGATAGTTGATATTAACTTCTGGAACTTCTGTCTCTTGTGCGAAAGTTCCAATGCGATAGAAGTTATCGGCATAATCAATGGAATCAATGTAAAGACCACCATTGGTAGTATCAACACGAGCCTGCATTAACTTAAAGATCTTAAGTTCTAGTGTGTTGTATCGGACATAGCCTGTACGGATAGTTCCTTGTGCCAGTAAGGTAGAAGCAGACTCAATATAGATGTCACCATCGGTGCCATTGCCCGCGTTGCAGAATGCTAAGCGGTTGGTATCACCCAAGAAAGAACAAGCAGTTGTGTAGTGGCCTAGCGTATCTGCTGGGTCATACAAGTCCCAGGCATAAGGGAACAAAAGGTTACCTAATGGTTGGCCCATATCTACACGAGTCACACCTGCCTGACCATCAACGCCAGAGGCAGCCCAAATGTATCTGTCGCGGAAAGCAAAGTCATAGACTGGTTGAGTTGTTTCAAAGATCAAAGCACCATAGGTTATGGAACCATCAAGTGAATTAACATCTGCCATACGCATACCTTCAGAGGTACCGATAGCCATATTACCAAGGTAGTACGAAATCTTAAATACTCTTTCGCCTACTGGTAGTTCTGCTGCAGTGATAGCACTGGTCAGTGTTGGCATAGCACCAGCAGTAGACAAAGTAAATTTGTAGATATTGGACTGGATACCGCTATATCCTGAGATATAGATAGCAGCACCACTAGATGTGATGCTAGTAAAGATATGATCTGGGTCATTATGTGTATAGACAGGGCTAGGTAATGATGTTGCACTTGTTGAGAACTCGTAGACTTTATCGTTGACACACATTACGATACGTTCTTTAGTGTACTCCATCACAGCATTGGCTACAGTAACACCATTATCACTAATCATTAGAGTAGGTGACACAGAACTGTCATTAGATAGTAACTTCTTGTATACTCTTAGTCGTGGAGTTCCAGCATTAAGTACGTTAGTCACCCAGTAGGCATAGACACCATCATCGCATAGAGCGTGTACTGGGTAATCACTACCTGAGTTGTAGTCAATAAAGTGGATAACCTCTGCAACACCTGTACCTACTGGAGATACAGCAGTAGATGCTACGTTAGATGCAGTCTTAGCATAGGTAAAAGTAGTAGTCGTAGGTATGGTTGTGATGCGATAGGTACCATTGAAGGTGGCATCCACACCAGTAATAACAATTTCCATACCGATACATAAACCGTGTGCTGTAGTTGTAGTCAGCGTTGCCACGTTAGAGGTCAGAGCCTTGTTGCTAATAGATACCGTGATCTTTGGGAAGACCTTATCTACATCGTACTCATCAGCAAGGAGCACACCGTCGTACTTAATACTGCCTTTGGTCCATTGGATAGAGCGCATTAGTTGCCAAGGACGACCATCAGTTCTAATACCACCAGTGGTTAAATGCTGGGCAACAGCAGACTTGAGCAGTGTTGCTTGTCCCTTAGTCCAGATATCAATACCTTTGGACTCTGTGTACTGGAAACGAAGTGACTCATCTTGAATAGGCTCAAAGAATTTAATGCCTTGACCAAAGTGGAATGATGATTGAGAACGTAGCCACCAACCAGTAAGCGTCTGCTCACCTGGCTCACGGCTCTGGTCAATCTGTTGCTTACGATACTGCGCTGTTACGCGACGATATGGTGAGTCGTCAGAGTTTAACAGAAAGAACGGTAAGCCAGCAATTGCTACATCGTAGGCTTCGCCTGTACCTGAATAGTTTGTTGATCCTGCTGGGTTGGAAAGGGTATAGACCAGTCCTTCGGTAATATCATCGCCATAAGCCATTAAAAGACCACCGATCCTGAACTAGTCCAAGTGTAGATTTTGTACCCACCAGTATTTTGAAAACTTGGTGATCCAGTAGTTGATACAGCATTAGCAAAAGTATTTGGATAACGAATAATTACAACACCAGAACCGCCAGCGTAACCATTTAAGGAACTTGTTCCGCCACCACCACCACCACCACCAGTGTTTGCTGTGCCAGCACTGCCACCTGGATTACCATTGCCGCCACCGCCTGTGCCGCCAGTGCCGCCACTTACTCCAGCAGTTCCAGCACCACCACCACCTGCATAAGTGACTGATGAACCAGAGATAGATGAAGTTGTGCCGTTTCCACCATTTTGTGCGCTACCAGCAGCAGAAGCACCACCACCGCCACCGCCAAGTTGAGATCCGTTATTACCAGATGCGCCACTGTTACCAGTTGTACCTGAACCACCCGAACCAGGGTTGCTTGTGCCGTTAATTAGATATGAACCACCACCGCCTGAAGCACCTGATTGACCATTTGCTTGTGCGGTTACGGCATTACCTGAACCACCACCACCGCCACCTATTGATGTAATTGAAGCAAAAACAGAATTAGCACCATTGCTACCAGCAGCAGATGAACTTGTTGCACCAGCGCCACCGTTGCCAATTGTTACTGTGTAAGAAACTCCAGTACTTACTGATAATCCAGAAGCAGTTTTATATTCTCCTGCTCCGCCACCACCAGCAATAAAGTAACCACCACCGCCGCCGCCACCAACAACGAGATATTCAACAGTTGATGGAGCCACTAGAGGAGCAGGAGTAATTGAGTTAGAAACAGATGAATAAGCGCCTGTTCCACTTGCGTTAACTGCTGCGATTTGGAATGTGTAGGCAGTGTTAGAAGCAAAAGTGCCAGTTACAGTTAATGGAGATGTTGTTCCAGAAACGCTTAGGCTAATTGAAGGCGAAGATGTAGCCACATAAGAAGTAATAGGCGTAGAACTAGAACCCGCTGTGAAAGGAATTGAAACAGTTGTTGAGTTAGTAACTGTAACTGTTCCAATAGTTGGGGCGCTAGGAACCAAGTTACCTGACTTGGGAGAAGCAAGGATCCCTAGTATTGGCATTAGGAAATGTCACCAATCACCGTAAAGTTATTGCTTGATGTACAAATAATTGTTGCTGCGCTGTACTGGGCGCGTAGATTTGGGGCTGTAGATGTAGCACCAGTAGAAGTTAAAACACTGGTTCCATCACTTCTAATCTGGACTGCTCCAGCGCCAATGCGCTGTACGTTAATCTGTTGGCCTGTAGTAAAGACTCCATTAGGCACTGTCAGTGTTGTTGTTGAAGCACTACTCATAGTAATTAAGTCGTTAACATCACTTGCTATTAGAGTGTAGTTGGCAGTTTTTGCAAGAATTGTTAAATCCGTGGTTGTTGGTGTAGCCCACTTCATACCCAATGTCTGGGTTGAATCTGCTGTAAGCACCTGCCCATTAGTTCCAATAGCAAGGTTATCTGGCACCGCATTGGCACTTGCTGCAATGATGTCACCCTTGGCAGTTACGATTGCATTTGGAATAGCAGCATCTGCTGTAGCCACACCTGTTGTGTAGAAGTTAAGGTCATCAGAAGTTAATACGTGCTTGACTGTAGCGCCGCCAGTATGTGAGATAGCAGATGTTCCAGCACGACCACGAACAATAGTAAATGTATCGCTAGATACTGCAGTAATATAAACAACTTCTTCGTTTTGTGTATCTACATCTAGGGCTACTGTAAAGATATCTACGTTTCCAGCAGCAAGAGTGACACCTCCCATTAGGGCAGAACCTGTACCAGATGCAACTGTCATAGTAGTTGCGCTATTAGAGATTCCTGAAGCCAGCGTAGTTTCAACGCTGATGGACGAATACTTACGAGTCATTGGCTTTCCTTACCTATCGGGTGTAGTGAATACGGATTGGATACTTGTCTGCCAACTTCAACGCTTCTTCTTGTAATCGTTGTTGATAGAGGGCAAAGATATAACGAGATGCTGCAGCGCCTGCAGATGATGGTAACTTGCTATCATTTAGATCGGCCTCAGCGCTAGAGAGATTGATTCGTCCAGCGTCAAGATAAGACAGTAGTTTGTATGATGCACCGAGGACAACAACATCCTTACAAGAATCTGGTAGGCCAGTAACGTCAGCAAAATCATCTGTGTTTGCGTCAAGAGTATTTGGCGTTGCTGTATACCAAACCTGAATAGTACGACCAGGTTGTACGTTCTCATAGATGTTAATAGTATTCTGTGTATTAAAGGTAGCAGCATTTGCCATACCGTCTAAGCGCCAGCGATTAACTGGTAACCATTCTTGGCTAGAACCAGTGGTCTGCCAAGAAATATATAGGATATCTTCGCAATCATCAGGCAATGGGTATGTAGTCTGAGATGCGTTAAAAGTAAATGTATAAGAGTTAGGAATCCATAACTTAGGATAGAAACTATTTATCGTATCGTTGATAGCCTTCTTAATAGAGTTGCGTGGGAAGGTTGGAGATAAAGTTACTGGGGCATACTGCGAGTGAGGAGAAGCGGTAGTTCCTTGGTATCCACGACCAAAGCCTGGGATAACATTGAGTACGTTATTGGCTTTGTCAAATGAATCAATCCAAATTAGTTCATCATCAATTTCGATAATACCTTTGGCTAGGTTAGAAGAAGAGCCAACGGTAATTTGGGTGCTAGTGGTAGTTAAACCAGCAGGGTTAGCAACGTAAGTAATACGGTCTTGGCGAAGTGCATAACCTTGTAGGTTAGCCTTTACCTCGTCTACCAGTTCGTCGAGTGTTGGCATTATTTCCTTTCATACCAGCCGTCTCCCCATAGTGTGAGAAGTCGTGCGAAGTATTGTTCGTATTGTGGTGCGATAGCATCTAAGGAGTACATAGATACTGCTCGCTTGTGTATTGCTACTGGGTCTAAATCTTTAACCCATTCTGTTGCTGCTGCAAACTCCATTGCATTTCTACAACGGTAACCAGTAACACCATTAGGATTAGTCTCTGTAAAAGCGCCCCAGTCTGTGGTAATCGTTGGAGTACCACACATCTGCGCTTCAGGAACTATGTTGCCAAAAGGTTCTATGTAAAGCGTTGGAGCAAATAGGGCAATAGCACCACCCATTAACTTTGCTCGTTCTTCAGGACCTACTGGTCCTACCCATTCGCCGTATTCAATCTTGGGATCATTACCAGGACCTGCGAGAATAAGTTTCAAACCCATTTCTTTACAGACGTGCTGAACAATAGAGATACCTTTTCTATCTATCATTCGTCCTACGTATAGGTAGTAATCTTCTTTCTTTTCTTGCAGTGGAAACATCTCTGGTTCTATATATCCTGGAATAACAGCATCATAGAAGTTGCCGTTAACCATTGTAGGATTATTAAACGCAGCATAGATCGAGTGCATCCAAGCATATGATTCAAAGACCCTGTACTTGGCAAAGGTTCCACCATAGCCAATACCAAACTCAACAGTTATATGATCTGGGAAAGCATCAGCAATAGGCTTATGTGATGCTCCACCGATAACACAGATAAAATCTTTTTCTTCTATACGTTTGCCAAGTTCTGTTATGACATTGCCATTAAAGATCTTCCAGTGAGGCAATTCATTATTAAATTCTGCTTCGACAAAGTGCTTACCACCAAGCGCTTCTGCTTGTTGCTCCTTAGTGATACAAGTAATTAACTCATCACACGGTGCTTCGTTTTCTTCGCTGGCATAAAGATAAACTGTATGCCCAAGGTCTTTCATCATAATACAGAAACGTCGTACCTTTTCAGTAAAGGCACAGATAACGTATTCTTTAGTTGTTTGCGTATGTGGTAGGCTGATAACGTGGAATCTCATAAGCCAAGCCTATACTAAGCCTCTAGGCTTTTAAGGTTGGCTTGCTGTGTGTCATAAGTTGACTTAAGCATTGAAGTAAACTCCCCGTTGCCTCGGTCAATGATGGCGTATTCTATGTTATCTAATTGATCTATAAAAAAAGTCACTTTATCCATTGTCATCTCCTACAATTCTGCCGTAAAACCAAGATAGCCACTTGAACCATTAGAAACAAATGCACCCACTTGTCCAGCAGTAAAAATTGCTGATCCGTGTGTATAACGAACCGAAGCAAAATCAGGTGTAGCAGCAGTTAATGTGTAAGTTCCTGAATTGTAAGTTGTGTTGTTGCCGTAGTTGTACCAATCAATTGCTGAATACTCCATTGAAGCAGGATTTACGCGCATTGAAACAGGAAATTTTGTGTAAACCTGTCCGATAGTTGTAGTAACACAGCCGCCGTTATTTGTAACTGGTACACCAGATGCATTTGGAGAAGTGCGGTAGTAATACCGCTGACAAGCCGCAAGTTCACCCTGAACAGTGCCAGTGGCAGTTGTGAATGGGGTGGCTACGGAGCCTGCTTCAACTTGTACGCCCCAGAAATCTATAGTTGTATTTTGAATACCAACAGCAGGATAACCTAGACCGCTAATAGTCGTACCAACGCTAGTCATTAAACCTAAATTAAGAGCAACAGTTCCAGTTCCAATAGTTTTTCCAGCAACAGATGGAACTGAAATTGTTTTGGAATACCTAGCCCACGAAGTGGTAATTGCTGTTGTGCCACCAGAAGTTGCAACTGTTGATGAACCGCCTGTGCCAAACTGCTGTTCAAGCACTATACCAACACTAGGAGTACCTGTTGATGCTTTAGCCCAAAAAGAAACTGTTACTGTTTGATTAGCAAAAGTTTTTACATTTTCTATACGTTGTTGCAAATAAGCAAAATCACCAGCAGCGCTTTGTGACGCTGTAATTACTCTGGCAAAATTTGTTCCTTCATAACCAGCAACAGGCGCAGTTCCTAAAGTAAAAGTCTGCGCTGAATAAGTAACAGTTCCTCCAGAAAAACCAATAAACCAGCGATCAAAACCGTATGTACTGTTTGTAGTAGTGCTACTAAAATTACGCTGATTAACAAAAAAGTCACCATTGATGATTGCGTTCTTGCCCGCAGAATAATCACCTTGCCAACGCAAACCAGTAGTGGTTGAAGAATCAGCAAAAAGTGTTTCGCCGTTATTGCCAACTGCTAATCGAGTTGGTGTTGTTGAGTAAGTTTCAAGATCGCCTTTGGTGGTAACAAATGCAGGTCCAGTTGCACCAGTAGCACCATTGGCACCAGAAGGTCCACTTGGACCTGTTGGTCCAGTAGGCCCAGTTGGTCCTGTTGGACCTGCAACCGTTGAGGCAGCACCAGTTGGTCCTGTTGAACCAGTTGGACCAGTGGGTCCAACAATGTTTACTCCAGCAGGCCATACGCCTGCCGCTTTTGGTCCAAAAATTTTATTAGTTGCTGTATTAATGTAAAAGTCACCATTAACACCTTGAGTCGTTGGGTCTACCGCACCATTAAGCACAGTATATCCAGCAACGCCCGTTGCGCCTGTTGCTCCCGTTGCACCTGTTGTACCTGTAGGGCCAGTAGGTCCAGTTGGACCAGTAGGACCAGCAACAGTACTTGCAGCACCTGTAGGACCAGTAGCACCAGTAGTACCAGTAGGACCTGTTGCGCCTGTAGGTCCAATTAAATTAACTCCAGCAGGCCAAATGCCTGCGGCCTTTGGGCCAAAAATTTTATTAGATACGGTGTTGATATAGAAGTCACCGTTGACTCCCTCAGTCGTTGGATCTACTGTCCCGTTAAGAACACTATAACCCTGTGCTCCTGTGGCTCCAGTGGCCCCTACAGGCCCTGTGGCCCCCGTTGGGCCAGTCGCTCCCGCAGGTCCTGACGGACCCGTTGCTCCTGTTGTTCCAGTTGCTCCAGTTGGTCCCGTAGGTCCAGTATTTCCCGTTGCTCCTGTAAGACCTGTAGGTCCTGTTGCACCTGTAATTCCCGTTGGGCCCGTTGCGCCTGTAGGCCCTGTGGATCCCGTAGTTCCAGTAGGACCCGTGGCACCCGTCGGGCCAGTCGGTCCAGTAACACCTGTCGCACCTGTTGCTCCTGTCGTACCTGTCGCACCTGTTGCGCCAGTAGGTCCCGTCGGACCTGTAGCACCGACAGAGCCGACAGGCCCCGCTGGACCTGTTGGTCCTGTTGCGCCTACGCCACCCTGTGGACCTTGATCCTGGGAAAGTTCTACACCAACTTGTGGTGTGATGTTTTCTATGACAATAATTGTGGTCAAGTTGTCACTGCTCCTGTCACAATAAATTTGCCTTCAAGAATTCTGGTAACTGTTGCACCAGATGTAAGTACTAGATCGTATGAGTAACGACCTGCTGCGATATCACCAGTAGTTGCTGCGCTCAGTGTGACGTTAATGCGACCAGTCAGCGCAGTAAGAACCATAGCGCCATTGGCTGTGCTTGCCACTACAGTTGTAGTAGATGCACCAACGAATGGGCGTACAGTCATAGTTCCTGTGTAACCAGTTAGATCCCAAGGAGTTGAATCGTTCTTGATCTGAAACTGGAAATTAAATGTGGTTGCTTGGTCACAAACCAAGTTGTATTTAGCACTCAAGATGAGACCGCTCTGAGAGCCTGCGCTGCAGGTAGTTGAAAAGTACTAGCGAGAGCGTTACATACGCCATTATAGTCAAGACGGTTGTTACCAGTCCTACCCGCAATCGCATTTAATACTCCTACTGTGTCTGTTAAATTTGTTGTTACTGAACGTTGTGCTGCCCATTGCTTTGCAGCAAGTGCTTCACCAACCATTGCTCCTGGTGTTCTATAGGTGCCACCATTAGCCAAACGATTAAGTTCATCTGATAACGTTGTGCCGTATTGTCCTAGTGCCACCTATATCTCCTTACTTCTTCTTGGTTCGTTTCGCTGCTGCGTTGTCTACTAAGTTTGGATAAGGTCTTCCTGCTGCCTTAGCCCGTGCCTTCGCCGCAGTCTTTTGTGCTGGCGTTAATGCTTTTGATGTTTTATTAGGATTTGGTTTATCCCAGAATGCTGTTTTCTTTTTCATTTGCAACTACAATCCCAAGCACGAAGTGACTTGTTTATTCTAGAGTTTGGATCTTTGGCTGTTTTACTAGAAGTGTTCTTTGCTTTCATTCCACACATACGACCACAAAAAGACTTACGTCTTGCTGCAGACTTAGGGGACTTAGCAGCCTCAGCCTTTTTAACTGGAGGCTTTAGATTCATACCCGCAGCCTTGGCAGAGGCACGACCTTTTGCGTTCAGGCCACCCTTTGGGTTCTTACCTTCTGCTCTCTGCCACGCTGGAGATTTTGCCATTTACTTCTTCTTGCCCATTCTCTTCTTAGACATCTTTGCTTCAGATAAAGCAATAGCAATTGCTTGCTTTTTGTTCTTTACTACTGGACCCTTCTTAGATCCAGAATGTAATGTGCCAGCCTTAAACTCGTGCATTACTTTTTGAACTTTATCTTTTTTCATTAGCCCATCTTTTTCTTCATACCGCTAACCTTCTTCAGGTTAGGATTAGATTTGACTGCTTTTGTTCCAGCCTTGCGAGCACCTGCTGCAAGGATAGCGCCAGCACGTTCCATACCAACGCCTTGCTTTGCAGCAATCTTCTTTTGAACTGCCTTAAATCCTGGGTGCGCTTTAGTCTTCTTCATTAGCACTTACAAGATTTCTTTGACTTACCGCACTTCTTGCACATACCTGCCATTGGCTTTTTCTTCATTTTGCTACCTTTCCCATTGCTCCAGTTTGAATTGATTCGTAAGATGAATACTTTGCTGCGTTTGGATATTGCTTGTCTGATGCTGGATAAGGCATTAGATCTTCTTCCATACCCATATCATCCATCATTCCGTTTTCTGAATTTTTCATTACTACTCCTTGAATGTCATTGAGATTCCATCGAAAGCCTTACCAGCCTCATTGGAAAGTTTAACTGCTGCATCTATGTCTTTGCTCTTTGTTGAACGTGGTTCTATACCTTGTCGCGTTGCATCGTAATAGGATTGTAACTCCCTATCGTGTTGCTTAGCAGTAGGTAATTCTCTGTGATTAGCAGCACCTACACTCAACTCTAGTTCTCCTACTTTGCAACCAAAGCAACCTTCTACATACTCAAGGTGCGTTGTGCGTCTATGTAAACTCATACTGGAGTAACCCAATCGCCGTATCCTGCATCAATAAGAACTTGTGCCTGGTAATCACTAATAGTATATTCGTGACCACCAAGGAAATAGTAACTTGCTGCTGCTAAATCATCTTGACTTGGAGTCAATGTAATAGTCACTTGAGTTCCATTAACAATCAATGTTTGACCACGTGCCACATCAGTAAGGCTAATTGGAATAGGTCCATCAATGGTTCCACCATTAAAGCGGCGACCAGCAAGGCGTGAGTATGGAGTAAACTCACTGCCACCTGCGCCCCAAGTTTGCCACTGGTACGGAGTCATCAATGTATATGCCATTTCCAACCTTTCATAAGTGACAGAGGGAGAGTTTCCCCTCCCCCTGCCGTTGCACTAGCGGAATTATCCGTTTGTTGCGGCTGACTCAATGCGATAGAGCGCTGCTTCACGGAGGCGTGCAAAGCCACCGAAGTAGTACCAACCGATTGTGCGGAAACGACGTAGCGCGTCAATCTCTGGACCGATAACGGTTGAGATATCTGCGGCTTGTGCTTCAGCCAATGCTTCACGACCTGCGATAATCGCACGGTAGTTGTTGGTAAATGTAACA
>Ga0214921_10001680_pt1 | contig 37245 bp, 27 predicted proteins | sample LL1505_MetaG_FD_177992 | JGI IMG/M metagenome (GOLD analysis project Ga0214921, IMG submission 177992) | Freshwater microbial communities from Lake Lanier, Atlanta, Georgia, United States - LL-1505 | ecosystem: Environmental > Aquatic > Freshwater > Lake | place: USA: Georgia | collected...
TCGAGGGCGACGCACTCCTGGTATTCGTGGAGCGTGTTGGCCGTGTACTTGAGGCCGGCCAGATTGGGGATGCGGCGGGCGGCCGCGGTCAGGAAGGTCGTCATCGGCACCGCCACGCCGGTCATGACCGGGATGTGGTAGTAGTAAAACGGCAGGCGGGGGGCGGCCGCGGCGATCTCGGCAGAGCACTCGACGAGCATCTCCACGCTCCCGGGCTTGAAGTAGCTCGGCGGCATCGCGGAGGTGGCGTCGGCCCCGACGGCCTCGGCGTGGGCGGCCAGGTCACGGGCCTCGGCGAGCGAGTTGTGCCCGACCTGCACGACCACCGGCACGCGGTTGGCCGCCGCGGTGATGAAGGCCTCGGTGACCTGCTTCCGCTCCGGCGTGGAGAGCGAGACGCCCTCGCCGGTGCTGCCGCAGACATAGAGCCCCGCGACCCCGTCGGCCAGGAGCCGCTCGACCAAGGGGGGCACGGCGGCCAGATCGAGGGAGCCGTCGGACGCGAAGGGCGTGTAGGTGGCGGCGACGAGGCCGCGCAGTCGGGCCGTCATGGGATTCGGGGAACTCGAGGAGGAATGACGGTGCCGGAACGGCCAGCGTTATAACAGTCGCTGCCGGCCGCTGGCAGCGGCGTGCCTCATTCCTGACAGGTGACCACGTGGACCGAGGCCCGAGGATCTTCGTGATCGGCGCCCTGTGGGCGTCGCTCGGTCCCGCGGCAGTGGGCCTGGCCGCCGAATCGTTCGAGACCGCTCCGGCGGGTCTGCGGTTGCGGGCGACGAGCGAGGCCGGCGTGATGCTCGACGAGGTCGAGTTGGCCGAGGAGCGGCCGATGGAACTCGTCGCGGTGACGGCCCACCAGCCGGTGGTGCCGGTGCTCGTCCGCAAGCCGGTCAATCCGGTGCTCGGGATCAAGCTCGAGACCAAGGGGGCCCTCCAGCCCATCGTGCTCGAAGAGGTGACGCTGTCGCTGGCGGGCACGACCCGGCCGGCCGACGTCGCCGAACTCGCGGTGCTCCCCGGCGGAGCGGCCCCCACCGATGCCTTCGCCGAGCCGTTGGGCACCACCCGGCCCGAAGGAACCGCCGCCGTCACGATCCGCGGCCGAATGCCCCTGCGACCCGGGACCAACTGGCTGTGGGCGAGCGTCCGTCTCACCGACACGGCCGACATCGACGACCGGGTGGACGTCGGCGTGAGGAGCGTCACCGTCTCCGGCCGCACGCTCGACGTGGCCGACGGCGACCCGCCGGGCAGCCAGCGGATGGGCGTGGCGCTGCGGCTGCGGAACGACGACGGCTCCGACACCTACCGGATCCCGGGGCTCGTCCGCACCCGGGCCGGCAGCCTCGTGGCCGCCTACGACGTGCGCTACCGCGGAGGCGCCGACCTGCCGGCCGACATCGACGTCGGCATCTCCCGCAGCACCGACGGCGGCAAGACCTGGGAGCCGATGCGGATCGCCCTCGACATGGGCCGCGAACCTGCCTTCGCCTTCGACGGCGTGGGCGACCCCTGCATCTTCGCCGATCGCGAGACGGGCCGGCTGTTCGTGGCGGCGCTCTGGAGCCACGGCAAGCGGGCCTGGCACGGCTCCGGGCCGGGGATCGCGCCCGACGAGACCGGGCAACTCGTGATCGCTTCGAGCGACGACGACGGCCGCACCTGGTCGAAGCCGAGGAACATCACCGCCGAGGTCAAGGATCCCGCCTGGCGGCTCGTGCTCGCCGGCCCCGGCACGGGGATCACGCTGCGGGATGGCACGCTCGTCTTTCCGGGCCAGTTCAAGGACGCGAGGAACGTGCCCCACTCCACGCTCCTCTGGTCGCAGGACCGTGGGACCAGCTGGCGGATCGGCACGGGCGTGAAGGACAAGACCACCGAAAGCCAGCTCGTCGAACTCGGCGACGGCTCGATCATGATCAACTGTCGCGACGACCGCGGCGGGGCCCGCACCGTGGCGGTGACCCGCGACCTGGGCCGCACCTGGCAGCTCCACCCCACCGACCGGCAGGCGCTTCCCGAGAGCGTCTGCATGGCGAGCCTCCTGCGGCTCGACCTCCCGGAGCAGGGCCCGCACCTCTTCTTCTCGAATCCCGCCACGACCTCCGGCCGGCACACGATGACGATCAAGGTCTCGGCCGACGAGGGGCTCACCTGGCCCGAGCACCGGCACACGCTCTACGACTCCCGTAAGGGCCTGGGCTACTCCTGCCTCGCACCGGCCGACGCCACCCACGTCGGCGTGCTCTACGAGGGACTCGCGGAACTGTATTTCCTGAGGCTGCCGATCGGAGAACTGATGCATGGCCCGATCACGAAGTGAGCGCCTGTCGTTGATCCGCCAGGCCTTGGCCCTGCTCGTCGTCGCTGTGGTGCGCGGCGCCGGGGCGGCGGAAAGCCCCGACCTGCCCACGGTCGACCTTTCGGGCGACACCGCCCGCCAGACCGTGATCGCCGCCGGCACGCCCGCGGTCTATCAGGGCCATCCCACCACGCTCACGCTCCCCTCGGGGGAGATCCTGGCCGTCTGGTGCGTCGGCCACGGGGGCCATGCCGGCCCGATGGCGAAATCTGCCGACGGCGGCCAGACCTGGACACGGCTCGACGACACGCTGCCGGCCGCGTTCCGCGAGCACTGGAACTGCCCGAGCCTCTATCGGCTCGTGGATCCCGCTGGCGACGAGCGGCTGTGGGTGTTCTCGGCCCGGAAGGGCCGCGACGCAAAGGGGGGCTGGATGCCCTCGATCATGTCCGCCGACGGCGGCACGACCTGGCGGGAGATGCCACCCCTGGGCTTTCGTTGCGTGATGACGTTCTCGAGCGTCGTGCGACTGAAGGACGGCAGCCATCTCGGCCTCTACCACCGCGGCCCGGCCGACCAGGATCGCGCGCCGCTCGAGGTGCTCGCGGCCCGCACGGCCGACGGCGGGCTCACCTGGGGCGAGCCGGTCGTGATCGCGAAGGTCGAGGGCAAGAACCCCTGTGAGCCGTTTTGCTTTCGCTCACCCGACGGCCAGGAACTCTGCTGCCTGATGCGGGAAAATACCCACACCGGCCGGAGCCTCGTGATGTTCAGCCGCGACGAGGGATCGACCTGGTCCAAGCCCGTCGACACCCCGTGGGGCCTGACGGGCGACCGGCACATGGGCGTCTTCGCCCCCGACGGCCGGCTCGTCGTCGCCTTCCGCGATCAGGCCAAGGGCAGCACGACGCCCGGCCATTTCGTGGCTTGGGTGGGCCGCTACGACGACATCCAGGCAGGCAAGCCCGGTGACTACCGCGTGAAACTGCTCCACAGCCATGCCGGTGGCGACTGCGGCTACCCCGGGATGGAACGGTTGCCGGACGGCTCGATCCTGGCCACGACCTACGTCAAGTACCGGCCCGGGGCCGACAAGCAGTCGGTCGTCTGCACCCGGTTCTCCCTCGCGGAGACCGACAGACTGGTGGCCGACAAGCCGGCGAAATGACCGCTCACGCCGGCGCCACGCGCTGGAACACGCAGGCAGCCCGAGACGATCCTGCAGGGAACCTCATGGCGTCGCGAGTTTGTCGTCGCTGACGCGCCGGGCCAGCCGCCGCTCGAGCAACTGCCAGCAGACCAGGTGCATCCGCGGGAGATGAAAGGGCCCCTTCCAGAGGCTGCCCTTGGCCTGGTGGGTGGGGGTGCCGTCGCGGCGGGCCCAGCCATACCACTCCCCCTGCTCGCGGTCGGCCAGGTGACGAAACGCCCAGTCGTGCGCCTGCGCATGCCAGCGGCGAAACGTCTCGTCGCCCGTGAGGTCCCAGGCCATGAGCGTGGCGATGATCGCCTCGTTCTGCGGCCACCAGAACTTCATGTCGTGCCAATACTCGGTCACGGGCTTGCCCAGCACGTCCCGGAAATACAGGATCCCGCCGAACTCCTCGTCCCAGCCGAGCTTCCACGTCCAGCGGAGCATGGTCAGGCCGAGGTCGACGAGCGACCGATCCTGCCGGTCGATGCCCTCCTGCATCATGAACCAGGCCCCCTCGATCGCATGGCCCGGATTCACGAGCCGGCCCTCGGCGTGCTCGAGATCGGGCGTGCCGTCGGCCAAGACGCTCTCGAGCACCGCCTCGAGCTCCGGCCGCACGAAGTTTGTCGCGATCGCTTGAACCGCGGCGTCGATCCGGGCATTCACCCGCGTGATCGCCGCGGTGTCGCCCAGCCGCGCGAAGGCCGCCCGCAGGGCCTGACCCGTGCCCAAGACGATCATCGGCCCGCCGAAGCCGGCCGTGGCGCGGGTGGCCGTGACGAGCTTGGGCTCGATGCCGCCGGGGGTCTCGAGCCGCGTGCAAGCCCGCTCGAAGACGTCGAGCGCCGCCTCCGCCCGGGCCCGGTCATCGGCCGCCGCCGCATAGGCGGCGAAGGCCAGCGCCGCGAACATCTCGGAGAAGACATAGCGCCGCTTGCGGACCGGCCGACCGTCCCTGGTGACGATGAAAAACATCCGCCCGTCGGTGTCGAAGCCGTGTCGCTCCAGAAACTCGACGCACGAGCGGCTCCCGGCCAGCCACTCCGCGCGGGGCTCGACGTCGGTGCAGAGCGTGCCGAGCAGCCAGCCGAAGCGGCCCTGGAACCAGACGCTCTTGTCGGAGTCGTAGCGGCTGCCGTCGCGGTCGAGGCAGGTGAAGACACCGCCGTGTTCCCGATCGAGGCCGTGCCGCAGCCAGAAGGGCACGCAGTCGGAGAGCAGGCCGGCGCGGTAGGTGTCGCGAAGGGTTTCGAGCGCGAGCGGGGCGGGGACAGCAGAGGCGACACGAGTTGGCGTCATGCGAGGCAGCCGCACGTCGAGGGATGATGCCGAAGGCCGGTGACGGCCGCGGGTTATAACGACTCCGTGGGCCTCCTGGGGGGGCCTGGCAGACTGCCCAAGAAACACCAGGCACTCCGACGAGGCGACGGCAACTCCGGCGGTTCGCCCTGGCCCGATCGCTCCGACTGGCGGCGCGGCTGCGTCGCGCGCCGATTGCCGGTCGTTCACTGGTCGTGTACACTGGTCACATGGAAATAAACGCTGCTCATTTCAAGGCCCGCTGTCTCAAACTCCTCGACGAGGTCGATCGGACCGGCGAGGAGATCGTGGTGCTCAAGCGGGGTCGGCCGGTCGCGCGGGTCGTGCCGATCCACGAGGACCAGCCCTGGCTGAAACTCCGCGGGAGTGGTCGATTCGTGGGCGACCCGTTCGAGCCGGTGGTCGCGGCTTCCGACATCGATGCCCTGCGATGACGCCGCCCTTGCTCGACACCCACGTCTGGGTCTGGTGGCTCCTGGGCGACCCGCGGCTTTCCGACGGCGACCGTCATGTGCTCGACGGCTTGCCTCGCGGCGGGCGGCCGATGCTCTGCGACATCAGCCTCTGGGAGGTAGCCCTCCTGGTGCAGCTCGGCCGACTCGAACTCACCGTGCCACTGGAATCGTGGCTGGCCGTGGCAGCGGCCGCCACCACGGTTCGCGTGCTGCCGATCACGCCGGCAGTCGTCGCCGAGATGAACCGCCTGCCCAAGGCTTTTCACCAAGATCCGGCCGATCGACTGATCGTCGCCACGGCACGGGTCCATGACCTGCCGCTCGCCACGCACGACGGCCGGATTCTCGACTCGGATCTGATCACTCGCTGGCGGGCGTGACCGGTGTCGCACCCGGAGCGGCGGCTGGGACCGGAGCAGCCGGCTCCAGGAAGGCCCGCAGGTCCCGCTCCAGTTTCGCGAGATCCTCGAGCCGGAGATACATCATGTGCCCCGAGTCGTAGGTCGCATAGGTGACGTTGTTGCGGAGGTCGGGGTCGATCCCCAGGTGGTCGATCGAGTGGACCATCGAGCGGAAGGGCACGGCCAGGTCGCAGGCCCCCGCCTGGACGAGCACGCGGAGGTGGTGGTTGCGGCTCATCGCCTCGCCGAGCTGCCGGGCCGTGCTCGCGTAGCCGTTCTGGTCCTGCGGCCACGGGCCCACGCCCGTCAGCACCCGATAGGGCTGGTCGCTCTCGAACTTCAGTTCCTCGCGGACATAGGCATTCATCGCGGCCGCGAGCGGCCCGAGCGCGGCGTCGTAGGAGGGATCGAACCGGGGGTCGCCGCCGCCCTGGTCGCCGTCGCGGCCCGTGATCCGCCCGTCGAACCGCCCCAGGATCAGCCGCTGGTCCGCCAAAAGTTTCTCGCGGAAGGTCGAAGGATCGACGCGGAGGTCGTGGTCGAGGACGAGCGGTTCGGGAAGCCCGGTCAGGCGGGCGAGTTTTCCCGCGACCGCCCGCCGCCGCTCCTCCGGCAGGGCCGCCCCGGCGTGGAGCGCCGTCAGATAGTCGCCTGCGGCGAAGGCCTCCGACTCGGCCAGCGCCTTGGCCCGATCAGCCTGGAGATCCGCGGGCAGGCGGCCGTGGGCGTGGGCGACCGCCGTGAAGCTCGGCAGGAAGAGCGAATAGGGCAGGTCGTTCGACGGCCCGGGCATGATCGTGCCGTAGTCGACCAGGCCCGAGACGAGCACCAGGCCGTTCAGGAACATGCCGTGGCGGTCCTGGAGCTCGTCCGCCAGGCCCGCGGCCCGGAACACGCCGTAGCTCTCGCCGCAGAGATACTTGGGGCTTCGCCAGCGGGCGTTCCGGGTGGTGTAGAGCCGGATGAACTCCGCCATCGCGGCGATGTCGGGATCCTTGCCGAAGAACTGCTCGGGCTTCTCGTCCTTGGCGGCGCGGCTGAAGCCGGTCGCGACGGGGTCGATGAACACCAGATCGCAGGCCGGCAGGACCGTGTGCTCGTTGGCCACGAGCTCGAACGGGGGCGGCGGCAGCGAGCCGTCGGGATTGACCTTCGCCCGGCGGGGCCCGAGGCCCCCGAGGTGGAGCCACACCGCCGACGCGCCCGGGCCGCCGTTGAAACAGAACATCACCGGCCGCCGGGCGGCATCGCCCTCGGTCACGAGCGTGTAGGCGACGTAGAAGATGCTGGCCCGCGGGCCGCCGTCCTCCTTCAGGAGCGGCAGCATCCCGGCCTCGGCCTTGTAGACGAGTTCCCGGCCGGCGATCGTGAGCGCGTGCTCGGTGACCACGGGCGGCCGGCTCGCGTCGGGCAGCGTCGCGACCGGCTGCTTGGCGGGCGGTGCGTTCTCGGGCTTGTCGCCACCGGCCGGCTCGTCGGCCCGCGAAGGGCGGCCGTCGGCCAGGAGCGACAGGCCGGCCACCAGGGTCGCGATCAAACGGAGGCGAAGCATGAAACGTGGCCTTTGGGAACGTGGGAAAGAAGGGTGGGGTCGACGGTCGTCGGAGCGGGAGGCCGGAGAAACCGGGCAGCCGCGGCCGAGACAAGCATAGTTCGCTCGGGTCGCGCGGTCGGTCGACGATCGGGCCGGAAAACCGCGGCAACTGCCCTCCCCCGACCCCGCCGACCCCCGCTACCGTCCCGCCATGCTTTCCGACGTCAATCTCTTCCGCGAGCTGTCCAAGGTCGTCCGCCGCCCCCACTTCGGCCGGTACGCGATCCTGCTCGTGCACCTCTTGCTGCTGCCGGTGCTCTCGGTCGTGACCGAGGGCCACCCGCAGGCCGAACTCGTGGCGATGGTGGCCGAACAGGTGCTGTTCCTCGGGGCCGTGGCGGCCCTCGGGGGCCGGCGGATGCTCGCGCTCGGAGCGCCGCTGGTCGTGCCCGGCATCGTCACGCTGACTGTCACCCTCGCCGTCGGCGAGATCCCGGACGAGCACTTCTCGCTCTGGGCCCTGGCCCGGGCCGTGAGCTTCATCGTGCCGATCCTGACCGTGGGGCTCCTGATCCTCGTCGATGTCCTGGCGGCCAAGCAGATCGTGTTCGACCTGATCTGCGGGGCCCTGTGTGTGTTCGTGCTGTTCGGGATGTGCTGGGCCAACGTGTTCACGCTGCTCGAGCGACTCGCACCCGGGTCGTTCGCGGTCGACTTCGGCCGCTACCACGTCGATGCCGGGGCCGACCCCTTCGCCGCCGTGGGCGTGTTCACCTACTACTCCTTCGTGACGCTCACGACCGTCGGCTACGGCGACATCGTCCCCGCCTCGGCGACCGCCCGCTGGCTCGTGTGGCTGGAGGCGGTGTTCGGGCAGTTCTACATGGCCGTGTTCGTCTCCCGGCTGATCGGCCTCCAGGCGAGCCCGGCCGATCGCGCCGCCGACCCCGCCTCGGCCGATGAACCCGCCGCCGACCAGGCCGCCTGGACGGGCCGCCGAGCCGCCTGAGTGTCGCGGGGTCGGCCTACGAGGCGTCGGCCACCACGTCGGCGCCGCCCCCGGCCCGCGTCCGGGAGAAGCGGATGTCGAGCGTCCGCAGGAAGGTGTGCAGCCCGGCATCCTGGATCGGGAGGATGTGGGCCGGATGGCCCGACTCGTTGTGGTGCGAGTGCCAGAGGCCCGGCGGCGTCACGAACACCGAGTGGGGCTCCCAGTCGAACCGCTCGCCGTCGGCGATCCGGCCCTGGTCGTCGAGCCGGCTCCCCACCAGCGTGTAGCAGCCGGGCTTGGCGTCGACGACCAGATCGACGGCCACCGACTGGTGCCGGTGCGGCGCCTGCACGGCGGCCACCGGCAGGATCCCGAACATCGCCCACACGACGTGGGTGATCGTCATGGTCTGCGGAAGGGCCCGATTGCCGAGCAGGATCGAGAGCCGGTTGGCCGTGGCGCTCGAGGGGTCGGCGATCACCGTGTCGAGCGCCCGCGTGAGCTCGTCCCGCCGGTAGAGCGTGGCGGGAAACTGCGGCAGCGTGGCCTCGGCCCCGAGATACCGCAGCAGCGGCTCGTCGTGGATCCAGTAGAAGGCCGCGTCGGCCGTGGCCGCGTGCAGGGCCCGGCTCCGCGCGGGGAGCGTGAACAGATCCCCCGCCTGCCAGACGAACTCGTCGTCGCCCGCGAGTCGCGTCGTGCCCTGGCCGCGCATCACGAAGAACAGCTGGCTCGTGGCATTGGCGTCGGTGAAGTGGCACTCGCCCGCCCGCACGTGCACGAAGTTGGCACACAGCCCCGGGGCGGTGGCCGGCCCCGGACAGAGGAGCCGCTCGCTCGCGTCGAGCGGGATGGTGCGGGTCGGACCCTGCTCGTGGAGCGCCGCCGGGAAGCGGACGCCCGGAATCGGCGGCAACGTGCCGTCGGCGAGCGGATTGGAGGCAGAGCGGTAATCGTGAAACCGGGCCGCCTCGAGAAGGCGGCTGGCGAAGTCACCGGTCGCAGGGGCGAGCATCGGAGGTTCTCCCGGGAGGACAGCGGCGCAGGACGCACGGCCGGGACAGTATGCGGCGGGCGGCGCACCGCGGGTAGCCGGTCGGCCGCGGAGGGCGGCGGGCCGCGAAGCCGTGTATTCAGTACCACACCCCCCAACGGACGAGGAACGTGTCGCCGGGGCGATAGTCGGCCGTATCGGTGACGTAGTACTCCACGAGCCGGCCGGTCACCCAGCCCGTCTCCAGCCGCCAGTTGACGCCCAGATCGGCCGGCCGCCGCTCCCAGCCGACGAGCAGCCGGTAGTCGTGGTACACGACGACGTCGTTGACGCCGCTGTCCCGTCGGACGGCCCACTGATTGCCCCCGAACTCGCCGGCCAGATAGACCCATTGGGCCGCCCGGCGGCTCTCGGCCACCCTCCAGGCGAGCCGCGGACGGGGGAAGATCAGTTCGTGCCGCTGGTCGTCGGCGGGCGTCCACAAAAGACCGCCGGCCGGCAGCAGATTGACGTCGCGGCGGTCGAGGTAGATGACGCCCGCCACGACGCGGAGGTTTTCACTGGCCTCCCAGGCACCGAAGCCGTGGCCGGTGATCCGGAAGGCCTCGGCCGTGTCGTTGACGAAGTCGCTGTACCAGCCCGGCGCGACCGCGAGATCGACCCCGAAGCGGTCGCCGATTTTGGAGAGCCACCGCGCCTGGATCCAGGCGTCGTAGAGCTGCGCGGGGAGACCCGGGTCCATCGGCCCGGGCACCTCGTCCACGAACGAGGTGCCGAAGCCGGGCGTGATGAGGAGCGGCGAGTTCACGGTGGGGGCCGGCATTCCGATCGTGAGGCTCGTGTCGAGCGTCGTGAGGCCGAGGCCGTCGTCGCCCAGCCGGGGCAGCTCCGTGAGGGTGAAGATCGCCTGCTGAAGCGGCCCGGGCTTGGCACCGGGGGGCAGCTTGCGGCCGGCGGGCGGCTCGAACTCCTGCCGCGGCTGCCCCGGCGGCGCCACGTCGTCGGGCAACAAGGGCTCGGTGAGATCCTGCGGATCGCCGAGCGCCGCCAGGCGAATCCGCTCGAAGAACGACGGCTCCACCGGCGGCAGCGGCACGACGGCCTCGTCGGCGCGGCCCATGCCGGGTGGTGTTGCAACCGCGAGCAGGAGCAGCAGGCACGTCAACCGGAAGGTCGGGGTCGCCCCTGCCCCATCGCCGGACGCTCGCTCTGGCCCTCCAGGCCTCCGCTCGCTCCGTGCGACCTGCGCTCCGCCATCCCTGGCTCCGCTGGTTCGCAAGGCCGGCTCCGGGACAGGGGCGACCCCGACCAAAAACCAACGACCCACGCCGCGTGCCATCCGGATCACACACCTCGAGGCAAACTCGCGCATCCCGGGCACCATTTCACGGCGAACGCACGACCACGGCCGCCCGGATGGCGGCCGCCGGGCGGAGGCCCGGCAGGGCTGCGGGGGCCAGGGATGGCCCCGCAGCCCTGAAGTCAGTACGCGAGGCCCAATCGGAACATGATCGTGTCGGGCAGGTCCTGGATCTGCGGCGGCCCCTGCACGTAGAAGAGCTGCCGGTAGAAGACGTAGCCCACCTCGAAGTTGCCGGCGAAGCCGGTCTGCGACTTCGGCACCCATTCCGTCCCCAGCGCGATGCGGATGTCGTTGTAGTCGAAGCCGGTGATCATGTTGTAGAGCGACGTGCTGCGGCGGAAGGTCCAGGCGCCGCCGCCGTATTCACCCGAGATGTAGCCCCACCAGTCGTGCCGCCCGGTCGCCCCGAACCGCTTCGCGGCGCGCGGCGAGGGGAAGAAGATGTCGTAGCGCGCGTCGGCGTTGGGGGTCCAGGTCATGCCGACGGCCGGCAGCAGCTTCACCTGGTTCCGGTCGAGGTACACGATGCCCACCTTGCCCTGCATCGTGGGCGTCATCTGGAGGGTGCCGATCGCGCGGCCCATCAGGCGCCAGCTCTCCCACACGAACACGTCCCAGTTGGTGTAGATGCCGACGCGGATCCCGAGCTCGGCCCCGAACACCGGGGTGAACTTCGGGTTCCAGGCCGTGTCGAGGAACACGTCGTAGGTGTTGGGGGGCAGGTCGGCCAGGAGCGTGCTCGAGGTCTGCGGGCCGTCCCAGAGCTGGAGGCCGAAGCCGGGCGTGATCAGCAGGGGCGCATGGTTGACGTTGACCGGGGAGTTGTGGAAGAAGGGCAGCGCGAAGGTGGCGGTGGTGTCGAGCTCGTTGACACCGACATTCGTCCCTTGGCCGTCGCCCATCAGGTAGGCCCAGCTCCCTCGCACACCCTGGAAGACGTGCATCGTCTGCGCGTAGGTCTGCTGCACGTTCTGCTGGAAGTTGCTGCTCGGGGCCGGATAGCCGGCCGGTGTCGTCGTTCCGGGTGGGGGCTGGGTGCCGGGGGGCACGAGCGACGGCGCGGCCGTGGAGTAGCCCGGATAGCCGGGCTGGCCGCTGATCGCCGACGGCGCCCAGGTCGAAGTGCCGGGAGCCGCCTGCGGCACGAACTGGGCCGCCTGCGGCGCGTAGGGATCCCAGGTCGGCGGCGGCGGCGAGAGCGGCGGGGCCTGCGCGAGCCGATCGAGCGCCGAGGGGGCCGGCGGCGGCAGCGAGGCGGTCTGGCTCCGGGCGACCGCCGGCAGGGCGACGCACGCGACGAGACAGGCGATGATCCGACGCGCTGAGGCCATGCCGCACGCCTGACCGGGAAGCCAGGCAGCCCTGCCGATGACGAGAAACCCGTCGCGGCGGACCGGCGCCACGACCGCTCCGGACAACACCCCCGAAGCGGGCAGGAAGTACCGCGCGGCAAAGCGACGAGGCAAGCGGTAAAACCCTTTTCGGCGAGGGAGGCCGCGGCCGTGGACGGCTGAGCCGACCGGGTCGATCACCTCGCCTCCCCCGGCCGGTTCGTCCGCGCCGCCGCCGGCCGTTCCCAATCCGCTCGAGTCACCCAGCTTGCCTGCTCGCCCGCCGCCCGCCGCGGACCCCTTCGACCCGCTCGACGCCGCCGCCCTCGTCGGCCCCGGACTGCTCGCCGGGTGCGAGTGGCTCGCCGAGGCGGCTTCGACCATGGATCGCGCCCGCGAAATCGCGGCCGACCCCGCCGCGGCACTGCCCTGGGCGGTCGGCGCCGATCGGCAACTCGCCGGCCGTGGCCGGCGGGGCGCCCGTTGGTGGCAGCCGCCGGGGAGTCTCGCGGTCAGCATCGTCGTGGCGGTCGACGGCGCCGCCGGCCAGCCGCCGCCGGGCTGGTCGCTGGCCTGCGGTGTCGCCGTCGCGGAGTCGATCCGCGCGGTCGAGCCCGAGGCCGAGCCGCTGGTCCGCTGGCCGAACGACGTCGAGCTGGCCGGCCGCAAGCTCGCGGGCATCCTGGTCGAGGCGGCCGCGACCGGCCGGGCCATTTTCGGCATCGGCGTCAACACGACCGGCTCGGCCGCCGCCGCACCGGCCGCCATCGCCTCCCGCGTCGCGACGCTGCCCGACATCACCGGCCGATCGCTGCCGCGGCAGCGGCTGCTCGAGACGCTCGTGCCCCGCCTGCTCGCACTCTTGGCCGACCTCGGCCGCGACCCGTCCGTCTTGGGCGACCGCTACCGGCCGCTGTGTGCGCTCACCGATCGGCCCGTCACCGTCCACGTGGGCGAGACGCGGCTCGTGGGCACCTGCCGCGGCATCGCCGCCGACGGCCGGCTGATCGTCGACACGCCCGCCGGCCGACAGCTCGTCGCCTCCGGCAGCCTCACTCCGCCGGCCGAGATCTGGCGCGGGGAGACCTGAGCGGCCGCCGGCCCGAGGCCGGTCGCGCGCGGGCCACCGCGCGAGTTCCCGCCGCGCGTTCGGCCCGCCGCGCCACCACGCAGATCTCGCGACCGCCGCTCGAGAGCTGCCTCGCCCGCGGCACGAAGCCCCAGTCGCGAAACGCCTCCAGCCAGGCGGGAAGTTCAGCCGCCCGCGACCAGTCGGGGATCTTGAGCGTGGCCACGATGCCCTGGATCGCCGTTCCCCTGGCGATGGCGGCCCGTCCCAGGCTCTCGAGGGTGCTCGTGGGGTCGATGTTCATGTCGGCGAGCAGCCAGTCGACGCCGGCGAACCGCCGCAGCGGCACCTCGCGGGCCCGCATCCGCCACTGCGTGAACCGGGGCTGGGCCGCGACCGAGGGATCGACGAGGGCTGGATCGACCCCCACCACGTCGAGCCCCGCCTCCAGGAGCCGCTGGCAGGCGCCGCCGGGCGCACAGCCCAGCTCGATCACCCGTGCCCGCGGCCCCCACTCGATTCCGAAGGTCGCGATCGCCTCGTCGAGCTTGAGCCAGGCCCGCGAAACCTTGCCCGGAGGGAGCGGCGCACCGGCCGGCGGATAGATGCCGCCCGACCAGCGGGTCGATGGCTCGTCCGCCCGATGCCAGCCCACCCACCAGCGATCCTCCGTGTCGAGCACGACGTCGAGCACCCGCTCGCCGGGGTTCGCCACCGCTTCAATGCCATCCTCGAGACCGCAGGCGGCCAGGAGAACCCGCCGCGCCTCGGTGGCCATGGCGACCGCCTCGGCCCCGTGGGGCCCGGCCTCGAACTGCCGCGGCCACACATGAACGTTCGCGAAGCCCGTGCACCCGGCCAGCTCGACCGCGGCGGCGGCGAGTGTCGCCGGATCGCCGCCGGTCACCTGGCCCAGCGAGTGGATGGCCGTGCGGGCGAAGACGAGCCGCTCGAGCAGATCGGCGGAAAGCGCGGCCCCGGTGTCGCCCGATGACGCCAGCTTGAAGCTCACGATCCCGCGCCGCCAGGCGGCGGGCTTGGCGGCGGGCAGCACCGCGGCCGCCCGCGCCTTGAGCGCCACCTCCGCGCCCCCCTGGCACGCGCAGAGCAGAAACCCGCCGGGGGGAGGCGAGGGCGAGGATGAGGAACGGCTGGTCATGGATCTGCGAGCGTATCCTCGCTGGACATACGCTGCGCCGGTGGTGACGCGGGCTCGGGGTCGCCCATGCCGTCTCGCCGGACGCTCGCTGCGCGACCAATCCGCTTCGCGGATCGGTGCCCGCATGCCCTTCGCTCGCTCGGCACGGGCGACCCCGAGCAGCCCAACGGTTTCGGAAACAGGGAAGCAGGCAAAGGATTCGTCTGCACGAACCCGGCGCGCCAGAAAGCGCCCGAACACGGCCGCCCGGAGGTGCGGCCGGCGGCAGCGGCCGAAGGCTGGAGTGCCGCCAAGGCTGCAGGGGGCAGGGATGCCCCTGCAGCCGTGAAGCCAGAAAATCAGGCCGGCCCGGGCGCCCAAGGGCCCGGGCCGGCCTTTCTCGTCTGAGCGTGGACGCCCCGACCGCACCCCGTCGATTAGCCCGAGGGCTGCTCGCCGGAAGAAGGCCGGAGCGAAGGGATGGGTCGTTTCACCGACCCGACGGGCACCCGCGAACGGGCACCCGCGGCGAGAGCGTCCGTGCCGAAGTCACCCCGAGGGGCTTTCCCGGCACGGAGGGCTCAGCCGTGGCCCTTCTTCTTCTTGGCGACCTTCTTGGCAGCCTTCTTCTTCTTCTTGGCCATGGAACTGGCTCCTTGCCATGAGCATCCTGACACGTATCTCACGCCTGATCCCCCGAATGCTCTGGGGAGGGGAGCAGGCGACGTTTCGTCATCCCACGAGGGTGATCGCTCACCGTGCGTGATGTCGATGAGAGGAGTTGTGGAGGATGGCCGCAAAAACTGTCAAGGGAAAAAATCGGATTTTTTCCCCGCCGGCGCGGCGGCGCGACCCGCGATCCAATCGTGGAGCATCGCCATTTGGATCGCGAAGTCCTGCTCGGTGACACCGAGCGGGCTCTTAAAGAACGGCGCAAGCCACGTGAGCGCGCCGGATTCTCCACCGCGTCGCGCCCGCTCCACCAACCGCACGAGGTCCAGCACGAGCGGCGCCGCGAGGATCGAGTCGCAGCCCTGCCACGTGAACTGGAGCGTCATCGGAGTGCCCAGGAAGCCACGGAAGTGGACGTGGTCCCAGGCGGTCTTCCAGTCCCCCATGCTCTCGATGTATTCGATCGAGACCAGCGTCTGGGGCGGGTAGCCGAGGATCGCGGAGAGGAGGTGATCCTTGCTCTTCACCTTGGCGGCCTTGTTCCGCGGGTCGTCGAGGACCTTGCCGTCCATGTTGCCGAAGATGTTGTGGCCCACCCAGCTCATGACGTCGAGGTTGCGCGCGGCGAACATCGGGGCCAGCACGCTCTTGAGGAGCGTCTCGCCCGTCTTGCCGTCGCAGCCCGCGTGGGCGATGCCCCGCGTGCGGGCCAGTTCCTGGAGGCAGGCCGGGCCGGAGCCGGCCGAGGGGGTGAAGTTGACGTACGACGCCCCGGCCTCGGTCGCCGCCAGAAAATAGAGGCTGCTCGCCGGAAGCGGGCAGGCGGCCGCGTCATCCAGGAGCGGCTCGAGTTCGGCGAAGGCCGTCGGGATCGGCCGTTCCGGCGGGGGCTCGGTGGAGGCGAGGTTCACGACCACGACGTGCTCGAGCCGCTCGGCGGCCATGAAGGCCTCGAGGTCGGCCCGCACGCGGGCCACGCCCTGCCGCGGCGTCTCCACCGCGACGGCCGCGGCGGCGTCGGCGAGCGACCGGATCTTCTCGCCCGAGCCGACGAGCATCCCGGGCCGCAGTCGGGGTTCGACCGCGGCGAAGAAGTCGGCGGCGGCTTCGAGCAACTCCGGCGGGATCGCGCGGCTCTGGGTCCACATCCGCCAGGCCTCGCGGTCGAGGGAACCGGAGCGGATGTCGTGGCCGCCCACGACCAGGTCCGGGAAGTCGACGAGGTCGAGGCCGGCACAGGCGGGCGTGGCCGTGAACAGGCCGACCGGCGGGATCGCGCCGCGCTGGAGCGCCGCCAGCCCCGTCATCATCGTCGTCGCGACGCCTCCCTTGGCTCCGATGAGCCACACACCGACGCGGCGGCTAGGCATGAATGAGGCGTTCCGGGGAAGGGGCGGCGGGACCGAAGCGGGCCGGTTGTGCCGGCCGAAGCCGCCTGCGAAACCGTTCCGGGGGTGGTATCATTCAGCGGGCATTTGGCCGCGTCAAGGAAGCCCCTGGCGGGCGAGCGGTTCCCGAAAGCATTTTCAGGAACCGCTGATCCTGAGCGGTCCGTCCTTCCCTTCCCCTCCCGACGATCTTCCCAGAACATCTTCCATGGAGCCCGCAAGGCTGAAGCTGGCCGGTCGCATGGCGGCCCTCGAACCGTCCGCCACGCTGGCGATGGCCGCCCGGGCCGGTGCCCTGAAGGCGGCCGGCTGTGACGTGATCGACCTCTCGGTGGGCGAACCCGACTTCCCGACCCCCGCGCACGTCTGCCGGGCCGGGCAGGAGGCGATCGCCGCCGGCTTCACCAAATACACCCCGGCCGCCGGCATTCCCGCTCTCCGCAAGGCCGTCGCCGACGACTACACCCGCCGCACCGGCCTGGCCGTGACCCCGGCCCAGGTCGTGGTCTCGAGCGGGGCCAAGCACGCGCTCCACAACGTGTTCACCGCGCTGCTCGACGAGGGGGACGAGGTGGTCGTGCCGGCCCCCTACTGGGTCAGCTACGCCGAACTCGTGAAGCTCACCGGGGCCCGGCCCGTGCTCGTCGAGACGAGCATCGACGACGACTTCAAGCTCCGCCCCGAGGCCCTGCGGGCGGCCCTCTCGCCCCGGACACGGATGCTCCTCGTCTGCTCGCCGAGCAATCCCACCGGCGTGGTCTACCAGCCCGCCGAACTCGCGGCCCTGGCCGACGTGGCGATCGAGGCCGATCTGGCCGTGGTGGCCGACGAGATCTACGACCAGCTGGTGTTCGACGGGCGGAAGAGCCCGTCGTTCCCGACGCTCCGACCGGGTCTCGAGAGCCGCACGGTCGTCGTGGCAGGCGTGAGCAAGACCTACTCCATGACCGGCTGGCGGATCGGCTGGACGATCGCCCCGGAGCCGCTCTCGAAGGCGATCGGCAACCTGCAGAGTCAGGAGACGAGCAATCCCTCGAGCGTGAGTCAGCACGCGGCGCTGGCGGCCCTCACCGGCCCGCAGGAGTGCGTGGCCGAGATGCGCGACGTGTTCCAGAAGCGACGCGACCTCGTCGCCGGCCGGCTGCGGGCCATGCCGGGGGTTCGCCTGCCCGACATCGGCGGGGCCTTCTATGCCTTCTTCGACATCCGGGCGGCGCTCGCCGCGGCCCGGTCGGTCGGGATCACGACCAGCGGCCAGTGGTGCGAGGCGCTGCTCGAACGCCAGCAGGTGGCGTTGGTCGCCGGCAGCGCCTTCGGGGCCGAGGGGCACGTGCGGATGAGCTTCGCCGCCAGCGACGAGCAGCTCGTCCGCGGCCTCGATCGGATCGCGGCGTTTCTGGCCGACCCCGGGGCGACCCGGGGTTAGCACCGACCGGCCATGCCCCTCTCGCGCACGCCGGACGACGCCGTCTACCTCGACCATGCGGCGGCCACGCCCCTCGATCCTGAGGTCGCCGCCGCGATGGACGAGGCGGCCGCGATCGCCTACGGCAACCCGTCGAGCCCGCACGCGGCGGGCCGAGCCGCCAAGCGGATCCTCGAAGATGCCCGCGAGCAGCTTCTGCAGCTGATCGGCGGGCGGGTGGGCGGCACGGCCCGCGACCGACTCGTGTTCACGAGTGGGGCCACGGAGGCCAATCGACTGGGCGTCGTGGGGCTCGCCGGAAGCCATGCAGCGCGACAGGCCGCCGGCACGGTCGCGATCTCGGCCCGCGATCACTCGAGCCTCGGAGCCGCGGCGACGGAGCTCGGCGGCTTGGGCTGGCAGGTTTGCGAGCTGCCGCTGGTCGGGGCGGGAGCCGTTGATTTCGCCCGCGCGCCGGCGCGGGCGGAGGCGCCGGCGACGCGGATCCTCACCACGACCACCGTCTGCGGGCAGACGGGGATTCGCGACGACCTTGCGTGGGTGGCCAGGCTCGCCACGGACGGCTGGCTCGTCCACGCCGATGCCACCCAGGCCGCCGCCTGGGACGAGATCGCCTTCGCTGCCGGCCCGTGGGCCACGCTGGCCCTGGCGGCCCACAAGTTTGGCGGACCCCGCGGCATCGGCGGGCTGGTGGTGAGACACGGCATCACGCTCGCCCCGGTCGCGGCCGGACCGCAGGAACTTGGCCTGCGCGGCGGCACCGAGCCGGTCTCACTCGCGGTGGGGTTTGCCCGGGCCCTCGGCCTGGCCGCCGCCACGCGCGCCGCAGCGGCGGCCAGGATCTCGGCGCTACGGGAGCGGCTCGAGCGGGGCATCCTCGCGGCGGCACATGCCGCCGGCATCGAGGCGATCGTCGTCGGGGCGCAGGCTCCACGCGCGCCCCATGTCGCGCTCATCGCTCTGGCGGGCCTCGACCGGCAAGCCGTGGCGATGGCCGCCGATCTGGCCGGCGTGTGCCTGGCCACCGGCACGGCCTGCGCCAGCGGCTCGGCGGAGCCCCCGGCGATCCTTGGATCGCTCCGACTGCCCGACCGGTTTCAGCGTGGTGCCATCCGCCTGAGCCTCGCGCGCACGACGACGACCACGGACATCGATCGAGCCGTGGCCAGACTCGAGGCCGTGTTCCGCCGCCTCGGTGCCGCACCGAGTCCGGGGAGCGATCGTCCCACCGCGGGCATCGGTGGCCTGTCGGATTCCTGACGAGAGCCGCGTCGATTGGCTGCCGGCCGGACCGATGACATTTCACCGCACGCCGCCGCGACGCGGGGCCGACCGGCACCCCGCCGGTCAGATGCCGGCCCCCGATCAGCCAGCCATCGTCAAGCCAGCACACCGCCGCCCTCGTCACGACGGGACTTCGGCCGTCAGCGCACAGGAATCCGACAGCTTTCCGACAGGTCTGTTGCCGATGCCTGGCTTCTGGGCGAGGGCCGGAATCGACTGTTTTTCCCCCTTCTTCGGCGAGCCGTGGCCGCCGCTCACGCCGGCGAGAGTCATGTCGGTCGGGTTGGGTTGTGGTCGCGCTCCTGGAGCTTGTTCCCGAGAGCCATGGTCGGGCCTTCGTTCCGTTCCTTCTATCTCCTTCTCTCTCTTTTCAAAACAAGGAAAAACAGCAGTAAAATCCTGGTCCCAAGCAGGGTCCGGGCGGTTTCGAACCGGGTGATTTTCGGGTACATTGACGGGTCTTCCATGCTCGCCGTTTCGGCGGCGGAACCTGGCCCCGGAACCAGTCTTGCGCATGAAGATTCGCTCGCCCAAGGAGCCGCTCTTGGCGGCCGTTCAGACCGCCGCCGCGGTGGTGCCTTCGCGCTCGCCCAAGCCGGTGCTCACCAACATCAAGTTCGAGGCCGACCAGCACGGGGCGGTGGTTTCCGCGACCGATCTCGAGGTCGGAATCCGGGCCGCGGTCGAGGGGGTTGAGACGCTCGCCGCGGGCGCGGTCCTCCTGCCCAGCAGCCGGCTGGTGGCGATCCTCCGGGAAGCGGCCGCTGGCACGGTCTTCGAGATCGAGAGCGACGGGACGGCGGCGATCGTCAAGGCGCCGCGCAGCGAGTTTCGCCTGCCGGTCGAGGATCCGCTCGAGTTTCCTTCGGTGGCGGGCTTCCCGGACGGTCCGCGGTTCGAACTCTCGATGCCGCTGGTCCACGAACTCGTGCGGCGGACCGTGTTCGCCACCGACAACGAGTCGAGCCGTTACGCCCTCGGGGGCGTGCTCCTGGAGCTCTCCGCGACCGGCGTGATCGCGGTGGGCACCGACGGTCGCCGGCTGGCGAAGATGGAGGGGCCCTGCCAGTTCCACGAGGGCTCCGCGGCCGAGCCCGCCACGGTCCAGCCGATCGTCCCGGCCCGCGCGATGCAGCTGGTGGAGCGGTGCCTCGGGGGTCCGGACACGCCGGTCGAGATCGCCGTGCGGGGCAGCGAGATCCTCGTCCGCACCGGGGGCACCACGATCTCCGCCCGGCTCGTGGAGGGGCGGTTCCCGCGCTGGCGAGACGTGTTTCCCGAGCGGCCCGATGCGGCCCGCGTGCAGCTGGTGGCCGGCCCGCTCCTGGCGGCCGTGCGGCAGGCCGCGATCGTGACCAGCGATCAGTCCAAGGGGGTCGATTTCTCCTTCGAGCCGGCGCAGCTCGTGCTCTCGGGCCGGTCGGCCGAAAGCGGCGAGAGCCGGGTCGAGCTGCCGATCGACCACGCCGGCGAGACGGTGCGGATCAAGCTCGACCCGCGGTTCATGTCCGATTTCCTCCGCGTGCTCGACGGCGGCACGACCGTCTCGGTGGAGATTGCCGATCCGCAGAGCGCCTGCGTCTGCCGGACCGACGACGGCTACGGCTACGTGATCATGCCGCTGGCGGCCGACTGATGCACGGGACGGCAGGGGAAGGGGACGCGCTCGATGGCGACCGACGACGTGCGACGGCCCGGTGCGAAGGGTCTGCCGGCCGGGCCACAGGCGATCGGCCGGATCATGTCGCGGCTGCTGGCTCGGACGGGCTACGACCGCGAGCAGGCCTCCGAGTCGCTGGCCGCCGCCTGGCAGGCCGCGGTGCCGCAGCCACTGGCCGCCCACTGCCGGCCGGGCCGGATCCGGCGGGGCGTGCTCGAGGTGTTCGTGAGCCACTCGGCCGTCAGCCAGGAGTTTTCGTTTCACAAAGCCGCGGTGCTCGGGCGGCTCCAGGCCGCGTTGCCGGCCGCCGCGATCAGCGACATCCGCTGCCGTCTGGCCGACGCGCCGGACGGCCCCTGAGCGGTCCGGCCCGCCCCGGCCGCGGCCCTGTTCACCACCGACCACCCCGCTGCGGAGGATCGCCATGAGCGACGAAGAATCCCGGAAGCCCGGCTACACCTCGGCCGACCTCAAGCACCTCTCCGACCGCGACCATGTTCGCGAGCGGTTCGGCATGTACATCGGCGACAACACCGCCCGCGGTCTGCACCACCTCGTCTACGAGGTGGTCGACAACTCGATCGACGAGTGCATGGCCGGCTACGCCCGGCAGGTGAGCGTGACGGTCAACGTCGACGGCAGCGTGACGGTCGAGGACGACGGCCGCGGGATCCCGGTCGACATCCACCCGCAGCTCTCCGAGGAGATGGACCGGGAGGTCTCCACGCTCGAGGGCGTGATGACCGTGCTCAAGTTCGGCGGCAAGTTCGAGAAGGGGGCCTATCAGACCTCCGGCGGCCTCCACGGCGTGGGCGTGACGGTGGTCAACTTCCTCTCGGAGTGGTGCGAGGTGGAGGTCTGCCGGGAGGGGCACGTCTGGCAGCAGGAGTATCAGCGGGGCGAGCCCACCGGGCCGGTCCGCAAGATGGGCACGACCACGCGGACGGGCACCAAGACCACCTTCAAGCCCGACCCCCAGATCTTCCCGCAGACGAAGTTTTCCTGGGACACGCTCGCCCGCCGGCTGCGGGAACTGGCCTTCCTCAACTCGGGCGTGCGGATCCTGTTCCTCGACGCGGCCAGCGGCAACAACGAGAACTTCTTCTACGAGCGGGGCGTGGAGGAGTTCGTCGAGCATCTCAACAAGGCGAGCGACCCGGTCCACACCGACGTCATCACGATCAAGGGGGAGGCCGAGGGCGTCTCCTGGGACATCGCGCTGCAATACACGAAGGAGTACACCGAGAGCCTCCACAGCTACGTCAACAACATCTCGACCACCGAAGGGGGCACGCACGTCTCCGGGTTCCGCGCGGCCCTGACGCGGGCCGTCAACGCCTACGGCAAGAAGAACGGGATGTTCAAGGACCTCGTGCCCACCGGCGAGGATCTCCGCGAGGGGCTCACGGCCGTGATCAGCGTCCGCGTGCCCCATCCGCAGTTCGAGGGGCAGACGAAGACCAAGCTCGGCAACGGCGAGGTGGAGGGGATCATCAACTCGGCCGTGGGCGACCACCTGGCGAAGTATCTCGAGGAGAATCCCAAGAGCGCCAAGGAGATCGTCAAGAAGGGCGAACTCGCCGCCGAGGCCCGCGAGGCCGCGAAGAAGGCCCGCCAGCTGCTGCGGGAGCGGAAGGGCGCCCTCTCCGGCGGCGGCCTGCCCGGCAAGCTCCGCGACTGCACCAGCCGCGAGGTGGCGAAGTGCGAGCTCTATCTCGTCGAAGGTGACAGCGCCGGCGGAAGTGCCGAGGGGGGCCGGCTCCGCGAGTATCAGGCGATCCTGCCGCTGCGGGGCAAGATCATCAACGCCTACAAGAGCCGCGACGACAAGGTGCTCGCCAACGAGGAGGTCCGGAGCGTGATCTCGGCGATCGGAGCGGGGATCGGCCAGGAGGCCGACCTCGCCAAGCGGCGGTACGACAAGGTCGTGATCATGACCGACGCCGACGTGGACGGTTCGCACATCCGCACGCTGCTGCTCACCTTCTTCTACCGGCAGATGTACCGGCTCGTGGCCGAGGGCCATGTCTACGTGGCCCAGCCGCCCCTGTTCCGCGTCCGCACCAAGAAGCAGACCTACTACGTGCAGACCGAGGAGGAGATGAAGAACCAGCTCCTCGACCAGGGCCTGGGCGAGGGGGTGTTCCTGCCGGGCGACGGCCGCGAGATCTCGGGTGACGAGATGCACAAGCTCTGCCGTACGCTCTCCGGCCTCGAGGACGCGCTGGTCGCGCTCGAGCGGCGGGGCGTGAGCCTCCGCGACCATGCGGGCCGCCGCGACAAGACGAGCGGCAAGCTGCCGATGTACCACGTGTTCTACGGCGCCGAAGAGCACTGGTTCACCAGCCGCGACGCGCTCGAGGCCTTCATGAAGGGCAAGCAGCAGTCGGCGGGCGGCGAGCTCGAGGTGGGCCGGGCCGACGAGAACAAGCACGGCGGCGAGCCGGCGGGCGGCGTCGGGGCCGGCCCCCAGCTCGTCGTGGTCGACCTCCACGAGGTGCGGAGCATCAACTCCGCCCTCCAGTCGCTCGAGACGATGGGCTTCGGGATCGAGGCGCTCCTGCCCCAGGATCGCACCGGCCGTGAGGAGGCCCGCTACACGCTCCGCCGCGGCGACAACGAGATCGGCCTCGAGGACCTCCGCGGGCTGATCACGGCGGTGCGGCGGGCGGGCGAAAAGGGCCTCTCGATCACCCGCTTCAAGGGGCTCGGCGAGATGAACGCGGAGGAGCTCCGCGAGACCACGCTCGACCCGGCGAACCGCACGCTCCTGCGGGTGACGATGTCCGACGCGGCGGCGGCCGACGACCTGTTCCGCGTGCTGATGGGGGAGAAGGTGGAGCCCCGCCGGGAGTTCATCGAGAAGTACGCCCTCGACGTCAAGAACCTGGACGTGTAGCCATGCTCGACGGACCGCTGCTCCATCCCGAGATCCTCCGCGTGCTCGCGCAGGCGGGCCATCACTCGAAGGTCCTGATCGCCGACGGCAACTATCCCGCCGCCGACAAGCGGGGCCCGCGGGCCGAGCTCGTGTCGCTGCAGCTCTCGCCGGGCGTGCCGACGGTGGCCCAGGTGTTCGCCGCCGTGCTCGGGGCCGTCAGGATCGACGAGGTGCGCACGATGGGGGTCGACCGGGAGGATTCCTACGCGGCGGCGACCCCCGGTGACCCGCCGGTCTGGGCCGAGTATCGCCGGATCCTGGCCGCCGCGGGCTCGAGCGTGGAACTCGTGCCGATCGTGAAGTGGGATTTTTATGCGGCGGTCGCCTCGGCCGACCACGTGCTCACGATCCAGACGGCCGATACGAAGCCCTGGGCCAACCTGCTCCTGTCGCTCGGCTGCCGGACCTTCTGACGGGGAAATTGAGCATGCCAACCCCGAGTCCGCAAGCGGCGGCCACCGACGTGCTCGCGCGGGCGGCGGGCCTGCCGCCGCTCGTCACCGCGGTCGTGCATCCCTGCGACGAGTCCTCGCTCGCCGGAGCCATCGCCGCCCGAGACCATGGGCTGATCGCGCCGATCCTGATCGGTCCGGAGGAAAAAATCTGCCGCGTGGCGGCCGAGGCGGGGCTCGACATCGCCGGCGTGCCGATCGATCCGGTGCCCCACAGCCATGCCGCCGCGGCCCGGGCGGTGGAACTCGTCCGCCGGGCCGAGGCCCGCACGATCATGAAGGGGAGCCTGCACACCGACGAGCTCCTGGCCGAGGTGGTGCGCCGCGACATCGGGCTGCGCACCGCGCGGCGGATCAGCCACGTGTTCGTGCTCCAGGTGCCGGGCTACGACCGGTTGCTGTTCGTGACCGACGGCGCGGTCAACATCGACCCCTGCCTCGAGGAGAAGGCCGACATCGTCCAGAACGCGATCGATCTCGCCGTAGCGCTGGGCGTCGTCCGGCCGCGGGTGGCGATCCTGTCGGCGGTCGAGACGGTGACGTCCAAGCTCCGTTCCACGCTCGACGCGGCGGCGCTCTGCAAGATGGCCGACCGGGGGCAGATCACCGGTGGCCTGCTCGACGGCCCCCTGGCCTTCGACAACGCCGTCTCCCCGGAGGCCGCCCGCACCAAGGGCATCGCCTCGGAGGTGGCCGGCCGGGCCGACATCCTCGTGGCCCCCGACCTCGAGAGCGGCAACATCCTCGCCAAGCAGTTCGGGCATTTTTCGGGGGCGACCGCCGGCGGGATCGTGCTCGGGGCCCGCGTGCCCGTGATCCTCTCGAGCCGGGCGGACTCGCTCGCCTCGCGGGTGCTCTCCGCCGCGGTGGCGGTGGTGTTCGCCAACGCACGCCCGGCGGCCGCGACATGAGTGCGGCGTGCGGCGGACGAGTGCTCGTCCTCAACGCCGGGTCGAGCAGCATCAAGTGCGGGCTCTACGAAGCGGCCGCCTCGGGCTCCGCGCGGCTCGCGCGGGTGCATGCCGACCTGCGGGACGACGCGCTCGCGCTCACGGTGGAGGCGGCCGGCGACGAGCGGGTGGCGAAACTGCCGCGGCCTGCCACGGCGGCCTGGGAGGCCGCGATCGCGGTCGTGCTCGAGCGGGCCGCGGCGCTGGCGGCCGGCCCGATCGGAGCCGTGGGCCATCGCGTGGTGCACGGCGGCGGCCGGTTCGAGCGGCCCGTGGTCGTGACGCCCGAGATCCTCGGGGAGCTCGTGGGATTCGAGTCCCTGGCGCCCCTGCACCAGCCGCAGAACGTGGCGGGCATCCGGGCGGCGGCCGCGGCGCTGCCCGAGGCCATCCAGGTGGCCTGCTTCGACACGGCCTTCCACCACACCTGCCCACCCGTGGCGACGCGGCTGGCGATCCCGCGGCCGTGGCACGACCGCGGCATCCGCCGCTACGGGTTCCACGGGCTCTCCTACGAGTCGGTCGTGGCCCGGCTCGCGGAGGTGACCGGCGGCGTCCCGGAGCGGGCGGTGATCGCGCACCTGGGCGCCGGGGCGAGCCTGTGCGGTGTCCGCGCCGGCCGCAGCATCGCCACGACGATGGGCTTCACGCCCTTGGACGGTCTCGCGATGGCGACGCGGTGTGGCAGCATCGACCCCGGCGCCGTCTTGCACCTCGTGCTCCGCGAGGGGTTGTCGCCCGCCGCGGTCGAGACGCTGCTCACCCGCGAGTCGGGCCTGCTGGGCGTGTCGGGGATCAGCGGCGACATGCGGGTGTTGCTCGAATCGGCCGACCCGAGCGCCGCCGAGGCGGTCGAACTCTTCTGTGAGCGGGCGGCGCGGGAGACGGCCTCGCTCGCCGCTGCCCTCGGCGGCCTCGAGGCGGTGGTGTTCACCGCCGGCATCGGCGAGCACGCCCCCGCGATCCGCGGGCGGATTGCCGCCAAACTCGCCTGGCTCGGCCTCGAACTCGACGGCGAGGCCAACGCCCGCCATGGGCCGCGGATCAGCACGGCGGCGAGCCGCGTGGCCGCCTGGGTGATCCCGACCGACGAGGAAGGCGTGATCGCCGCCCACGCCGCGGCCTTGGCCGCCCGTCGCTGAGCAACCGGGGCCGCCTACCAGTCGTCGGTGCGAAACGGCGAGGCCGGCAGGCCGGCGCGGTTGTAGAGGTTGGCCCCGTCCGGGTTCATCGAGAAGGCGTAGCGGACGGCGGCAGGCTTGAGGACCGCGGGTGAGGCGACGACGACCGTGTCGCCGTCGATCGCGGCCTCGGCCCAGTGCCACTTCTTGTCTTCGCCGGCGATGGCGAACCGCCGCAGGGTTCCCGCCGGCTGGTCCACGGCCGGGGCCCGGCCCTCCTTGCGACCCACCATCAGCCCGCCGCCGACATGGTCGAACGTGATCCGCGCCTTGCCCTCCTCGAAGGCGACCGACTTGAAGAGCGGGCCGGAGGGGACGACGTCGGTCTTGCCGTAGTCGTGATGCAGTGCCCAGCGGGCCAGCCGCGCGCCGACGTCGAACTTGTTGCCGGGATGGATGTCGCCGCGGGCGTCGAGCGGCACGGTGTCGATGATCACCGCCATGCCGGTCCGGGGCATGGCGAGCGAGTGCCGCTGGGCCTCCCGGAGTCGGGCCCATCCGTCCCCGCCGGCCGGGTCGTCGGTGGTGTTCTGGAAGCTCGCGAGCTGCACGAAGTAGAAGGGCAGATCCTCGCGGCCCCAGGCGTTGCGCCATCCCCCCACCAGCGCCTGCATCTTGTGGCGGTAGGAGTCGCCCTCGCCGCCGTTCGACTCCCCCTGATACCAGAGGAAGCCCTTGATGGGGAAGCGTGCCAGGGGGTGGATCATGGCGTTGGACATGGCGCCCCAGCCGCCGGCTGCGGGATGGGCCGGTGGCGCTGGCGCGGCCGGCAGCGTCTCGAGTGGCTCGCCCGCAGCGACGGTCGCGCGGGCCGTCCTGAGCCAGCGGTCGAGGGCGTCGAGGTGCGCGGTGAACCCGGAGCGGTGGGCCTCGATCGCCTGTCGCCGCGCGGTCACGGCCCCGGCGAGTTCCGGCACGAGCTCCATGCCGGTCGGTGGGATCCAGGGCTCGATCGGCGTGCCTCCCCAGTTGTCGTCGAGCAGGCCGATCGGCACACCCGTCGCGGCCTGCACCTCCCGCGCGAAGAACAGGCCCACGGCCGTGAACCCGCCGGCCGTGGCGGGCGAGCAGACCTGCCAGGGAGTGGCGGCCGGAGCGTCGTCGGCGGGCGCGGCCGACTGGACATGGTGGAACTTGATTCGCCGGATGTCAGGCAGGTTCGCGGCGGCGATGTCGGCCGCCGCGTCGCTCTGGGCCATGGTCCATTCCATGTTCGACTGGCCGCCGCACAGCCAGACGTCGCCAATGGCGACGTTGCCCAGCCGGATGGTGTTGCGGCCTGCGACGACCAGTTCGAGCCCCCTGCCGGCGGCCCGCGCCGGAAGTTCGGCATCCCATTGGCCCGTGGCATCCGCCTTCGTCGTGGCCTCGTTGTCGGCGAGTGACACGCGGACGTCCTCGCCCGGTTCGGCCCAGCCCCAGACGCGGATCGGCTGATCGCGTTGCAGCACCATGTCGGCGGTGAAGATTCGCGGCAGTCGCACGTCGCCCCGAGAGGCGGAGGCTGTCACGGCGAGCAAACAGGCGAGGGCCAGGGCACGGCGCATGGTGGACTCCCGAGGGACCGGAGCGGCAGGGGTGACGACGTCGCAGCCATCATGACCGTCGGAACGCCCCCCGTCGACCGACCCGGGGGCGGGTTCGCCCCCGGCCGATTGGTGCGGTTGTCGGGTTGGAGCGGGTCCAACTCCCGCGGTTGAACTGCCTGGGCGCTCGACAGACCCATTTTTTGACTTGCTTTCGGGCAAAAGCGATAGTTCATGGAGCCGTATCGTTCGATCCATTCCGCCTCCGCGGGCGTATGGCATGGCAGCCACGGCATGAGCCATGGGGGCCGCAGGCATCGGCCGGCCGCTCTTGTTTCCGCCTCCGGTCCCTGGAATCGTCATGGGTCATTCAGCTTCGAACGACTACGGCCGTGGCCGGCTGGTGGGGCTCTGGCCCTTTGGAGCCGGGCGTGAGGGACGCGGTTCCCGTCGTCGCCTTCTCCACCGCCCGTCAGGCCGACTGCAGGTACAGCCGCTCGAGTCCCGCTGCGTGCTGAGCGCGGCCCCGGTGCTCGACACGGCGGCCGCGCCCGCGCTGGCGTCGATCTTCGAGGATGCCCCGGCTCCGGTGGGCGTGGTCGGCACGCTCGTCTCGGCACTCGTCGACAGGGGCGGGCCGCTCAATAACTTCTCCGACGCCGACCTGCCGGGCATCGCGATCACCGGCACGAACCTCCAGGGCGGCACGCTTTGGTACTCGGTCAACGGCGGCACGACCTGGCACGACGTGGGCGAGGTGTCGGCCCTCGCGCCGCGCTCCCTCGCGGCCGACGCCACGACGCGGCTCTCTTTCCAGCCGGCCGCCAACTTCAACGGCACGATCGCCGACGTGATCTCGTTCAAGGCCTGGGACCGTACCGGCATCCTCCAGCAGATCGGGGCCGACATCGACGGCGAGGCGGCCGGCGACTACTCGGGCGGTGCCGTCTCCCTCTCCGCCGACGGCATGACCGTCGCGATCGGAGCGCCGAACAACGTCGACGCGCGGGGTCTGATCTCCGGCCACGTCCGGGTGTATCGCTGGAACGGCACGGCATGGACGCGACTGGGTGCGGACATCGATGGCGAGGCGGCCGGCGACGGGTCGGGCTCTTCCGTCTCGCTCTCCGCCGACGGCACGACCGTCGCGATCGGAGCACCGCACAACGACGGCAACGGGGAAAACTCCGGCCAGACGCGGATCTACCGCTGGGACGGCACCGCCTGGGGGCAGCTGGGTGCGGACATCGACGGTGAGGCCGCCTTCGACGAGTCGGGCACTTCGATCTCGCTCTCGGCCGACGGCACCAGCGTGGCGATCGGAGCGCGGCTCAACGACGGGAATGGCGACGAATCGGGCCACGTGCGGGTCTTCCGCTGGACCGGAACGGACTGGTCGCGACTCGGGGGCGACATCGACGGCGAGGCCGAGTACGACCAATCCGGCACGTCCGTCGCACTCTCGGCCGACGGCACCACGGTCGCGATCGGAGCGCCCTACAACAACGGCCTCAACGGCGTGGCATCCGGCCACGTGCGGGTCTACCGCTGGAGCGGCACGGGATGGTCGCAACTCGGGGCCGATCTCGAAGGGGAAACCGCCTACGACTGGTCGGGTTCGTCCGTCTCGCTTTCGGCCGACGGCACCACGGTGGCGATCGGCGCGCCCTACAACGGCGGCAATGGCCCGAACTCCGGGCAGGTGCGGATCTACCGCTGGGCCAATGGCGTTTGGGAACAACTGGGCGACGACATCGACGGTGAGGAGGCCGATGACAACAGCTACGCCGTCTCGCTCTCCGCCGACGGCCGCACCGTCGCGATCGGCGCGCCATCCAACGACGGCAACGGCTCCAGCTCCGGCCACGTGCGGGTCTACCGCTGGACCGGCACGGGCTGGTCGCACCTCGGGGCCGACCTCGACGGCGAGGCCGCGGCAGACTACGCCGGCTTTATCCTCTCGCTGTCCGCCGACGGCAGCAGCGTCGCCGTCGGGGCGCCCGGGAATGCCGGCAACGGGTGGCTCGCCGGCCAGGTGCGGGTCTATCGGTTGGTGCCAGAGGCCGATTCCGTCTCCGCCGCCACCGACACGGTGAGCGTCGCGGTCACCCCCGTCAACGACGCGCCGGTGAGCCTGGACATCTCCAGCGGGTCCATTCCCGAGAACATGCCGGCCGGATCGGTCGTCGGCACGTTCACCTCCACTGATCCGGACCTGGGCGACACGTTCACCGATTCGCTCGTCGCAGGCCCCGGCTCCACCGACAATGCCGTCTTCATGATCGTCGGCGGCCAACTGCAGACCGTGGGGCCCCTCAACGTCGAGCGGAGATCCGCCTACGAAATTCGCGTGCGCTCGACCGACTCCGGCGGCCTGGGCGTGGAGCGGGCGTTCACTATCGGCGTGAGCGACCAGGTCGTCGAGCCGTTCGTGGTCGAGTCGCTGGTGCCGCCGCCGGCAGGACTGCGGCGGGCGGGGCAGGTCGTCGATGTGACGCTCGTGACGTCGATGCCGGCCACCGTCCGGCTTTTGCCGCAGGTCCCGATCCGGGTGGGCGGAGTCACGCGACTGGCCACGTACGTCGCCGGCAGCGGCACCACCGATCTCACCTTCCGCTACCGCGTGGCCGCGGGCGACAACGGCCCGGTGTCGCTGGCCGGCCGGCTCGTCCTGCCGCCCGGGGCCGCGGTGCTCTCGGGTGGCCTGCGGCTTCCGCTCGCCTTCCCGCCGGCCGCCTTCGCGGGCCTGGTCGTCGATACGCGGCCGCCGCAGCCGCTGGGTCGGCTGCTCGCGCCGGCGGCGGCGATGTACGGCACCAACGCGACGCTGCGGTTCACCGTCCGGTTTTCGGAACCCGTCGTCGTGACGGGCACCCCGCGGCTCGGGTTGGTGATCAACGCGGCGGCGGGCAACCGCCAGGCGAACTATGTGTCGGGTTCGGGCACGAACGAACTCGTCTTCGAGTACGTGGTGCAGCCGACCGACCGGACGCCGCCGACCCGCGGGATCATCGTGGGTGGCCGCCTCACGCTGCCATCGGGGAGCGGGATCACGGACGCCGCCGGCAACGCGGCGGTGGCGACGCTGCTGCTCCCGCCCACGGGCGGGATCCGGGTCGACGGCAGTCCGCGGTCGCGGTGAGCGAGCGGTGGCCGTTCGCCGGGGCCCGAGTCGCGGCCGGTGACGGCTGCCGTCACGGCATCTCGGCGGTGATGGCGACGACGATCGGGGCCGTGCCGTCGGGGCCCTTCACGAACTCGACCGTGGCGACGGGCTCGGATCGCTTCGGCTGGATCCGGAGGTAGCGGACCTGCCGGCCGTCCAGATCGAAGGCGAACTCGCTCTCGGGAACGTCCACCCGGCGGATGTAGTCGGCCATGTGGACGCCGTTGACGAGCGGATGATCCTCCGTCGCGCCGTCGGCATAGACGAGCCGCACGATCATCGAGGTCGAGCCCTTCCCACTCGCCGGGAACGACCAGCCGCCGACACCGCCCAGGAGATGCAGGGCCCGGATCGGCGACCCCAGCGGCACCGACACACTTTTGGGCATCTTCGGCGGCAGGTAGCCCGTGGGGCCGTTGAGCATCACCACGTTGGGCACGGACTCCCCCTGGGGATCGACGAGGGAGAAGGGCACGCCCTGGAACTGCTTGGGACCCCAGTCGGGAAACACCAAGCGTTCGACGTCGTTGTCGGGGTCGTAGAACATGCCCTTCGTGCTCACGGCCGTGGCCACTTTCTCGAGCGCGAGCGGCAGGAACCTGCCCCGCTTGGTCAGGAAGGCCAGCAGGTCGGCGAACGCCTCGGGCTTGATCTGCTTCTCGAAGCCGACCGGCATCAGCGAGTTGGGCGAGGGGTTGAACTCGTCGATCTCCTCCCGCTGGATCGCCACCCGCTTTCCCTCGGCGTCGACGATCTCGATCGCCGTCTTGCTCTCGGCGGCGAGCAGGCCGGTCGTCACCCGGCCGTCGTCGGTGACGACCGTGTAGGCCCGGTAGTTGCCCTCCACCGAGCGATTGGGGTCGAGGATGTGGATCAGGAGCTCGTGGGCCGGATGCACGGCCATGCCGGTCAGTTCGGGGCCCACCTTGCCCCCTTCCCCGGAGTGCATATGGCACTTGCCGCACTGCGACTGGTACACGAGCTTGCCGCGGGCGGCGTCGCCGCCGGCCCGCACGACCGGCAGGATCTCGTCGATCACCTTCTGCCGGTCGGGGCTCGGCAGCCCGCCGCCGGAGGCGAGGATCTTCTTGGCGCGGTCGCGGACCTTCCGGTCGGGATGGTCGGTGAGCTTCGTGCGCTCGGCGATCGGGATGTCGCCGAGCCGCACGCTTCCCTTCTCCAGCCGCTCGACGAGCATCTTGGCCCACTCGCGGTTGGCGAGGATCGTGCGGACGGCGGCGTCGCGGACCTGGGGCGTGAGCCCGGGCAGGCGATCGAGGATGCCGGCCGGGGCCTCGGCGGCCGACGACGTGCCGAGGGCCACGATCAACCCGGCGGCGAGCTGCGGACTCGCCCGCCCGCCGAGCCGGGCGAGGATCTCCGCGACGGCCTGCGGGTTCGCGGGCTGGAGCGTCAGGTACCGCTCGGCCGCCGCCGCCCGCTCGGCATCGGTCGCGTCGGCCTTGTCGACGGCGGCAAGCAGTTCCGAGGCGATCCGCCCGATCTTCTCGTCGAGGATCCGGCTGCCGGTGTGCTGCGCGAGCGTGACGAGCTGGCCCTGCGCGGCCGCCGGCAGTTTTTCCGCCAGCGTCGCGACCGCCGCCTCGGCCTCGGGGCCCAGGTCGGCGGGCGTGCCCTTGGGCCAGCCCCGGGCCAGGCCGGTGATCGCGGCCGCGGCCAGGTCGGCCGGAGCCGCCGGCAGCCGCGCGAGCACCGTCGCGACCGCCTTGCCGTCGGCCCCGCGGGCGACGTGCTCCGCCACCCGCTCGACGAGCGGCCCGAAGGCCGCGGCCGAGGTGTCGCCGTCCGCCGAGAGCAGCGCGGGCAGCACGCCGTCGGCCTGCACGGCGGCGGCGCTCGTGGCGGCGTCGGCCAGCACCGGGTCCGCGAGTGTCCGCGGGTCGGCGAGCAGTTTCGTGACGAGCGTGGCCGCCGCGGGCGCGGCAGCCCATTCGCCGAGGGCCTCGAGCAGGGCCAGCCGCACGAGCGGCGCGGGATCGACCACGACGGTCGAGCCCGTGAGCTTGGCGAGGGTGCCCGCGTCGCGGGGCAGGGCCTTGATGGCGTTCATCCGCACGCCGGCCGAGGGATGCGCGAGCGCCGACTGCACGCGGGCGAGTGCCAGGGGCTCCGCCGTGGAGCCCGCGAGGGCGCCCAGCTGCTCGAGCGTCCAGATCGCATGGATCGCGCCGGGATTCAACCCGATCGCGTCGACGGCGGCATCCTCGACCAGCTTGATGAGCGCGGGCACCACGTCGCGGCCGCCATCGGGCCGGCCTGCGGCCCGCTCGACGAGCCGCCGCTGGGCCCGTTCCCGCCAGAACAGATTGTCGTCGCGGAGGAGCGCCACGAGTTCGTCGGCCGAGCATTCCGCCAGCGGCTTGCCGGCCGCCTGCGCGGGCGTGCCGTGCACCACCCGCCAGATCCGGCCGTGGGTCTTGTCGCGGAGCGGCGTGACGTAGGCGCCGCGGCGGCCGGTCTCGAAGCCGGCGGGCGTGGGGTTGTGCTGGACGATGAAGTTGTACCAGTCGATCACCCAGACCTGGCCGTCGGGCCCGACTTCCGCCTGGATCGGCGCCGTCCACTCGTCGTCGCTGGCCACGAGGTCCCAGGCCATGCGGCTCGTGAAGCCGGCCCCCTGGGGCGAGAGCGCGAACGTGGCCACGATGTGCCCGGTGGGCTCGCAGACGAACGCGGTGCGGTTCCAATACTCCTGCGGATAGGCCCGCGCCGTGTAGAGCCGGTGGCCGGCGGCCGCGGTGAAGTTGCCGTGGTGGTCGACCTGGCGGATCGCCACGGGGCCGTCGCCCGCCGCCCGCGGGGCCAGCGCCATCTTCGGGCTCCCGGCGATGCCGCGGAGCGTGGTCGCGCTCCAGCCCCTGACCCGTTCGTAGACGCGGTTTGCGAGCGGCATGTGCTCGCTGGGGTTGCCGTTGGCCGTCGAGCCGAAGAGCAGCCCCTCCTCGCTGAAGCCGCAGCCCCAGGAGTTGTTGTTCGTGCTCCGCAGGAACTCGAGCTTCGAGCCGTCGGGCTTGAAGCGGTAGAAGCCGGAGCCGAAGCGATGCTCCTCGCCCCCCACCTTTCCGCCGAAGCCCGAGTAGCCCACGATCCCGTAGACCCAGCCGTCGAGGCCCCAGGTGAGGTTGCTCGGGCCCGCGTGCGTGTCGCCCGTACCCCAGCCGGCGAACAGGATTTTCCGGCCGTCGGCCCGGCCGTCGCCGTTCGTGTCCTTGAGATAGAGCATGTGCGGCGCCTGGGCCACGATCAGCCCGCCGTCGTGGTGGAGCATGCTGGTGGGGACCGAGAGCGGCTCGGCGAACACGTCCCGCCGATCGGCCCGGCCGTCGCCGTCGGTGTCGGTGAGCCGCACGATCCGGTCCTGGCCCTCCCCCTCGCCCGGCTCGACGAGGTCGTTGGGGTAGTCGACGCTCTCGGCCACGAACACCGCGCCGTCGGCGTCGAACGCGAACGCCAGCGGCTTGCCCGCGAGCACCGCCTCGCTCGTGTAGAGATCGACCCTGAAGCCCTCCGGCGTGAGCGCGTGCTTGAGCGACTCGGCCGGGTCGAGCGGCTTCTGCATCTGCGAGAGCGGCTCGTTCCGCTTGCCGGACTCGTGGCCCGGCGGCGAATAGAACGCCACCTTCGCCGGCTGATACTCGAAGGGCTCGAGGCCCGCCGGGTGCCGCGTCATCGCCGGCCGGTCGGCGTAGGGGCCCGCGGCGGCCGGGTCGCGGCCCGCCGCGAAGCGGATGCCCCGCTCCACGAGATTGTGGAAGCCCGGGTGGCCCCAGGTGCGGTGGTCGTGGCCCCAGGCGGTGTAGAAGACGCGGCCCGCGCCCTCCTGCCGCACCCAGGTCCAGGGCTCGCGCTGGTCCCCCTCCACCCGTTCCTCGAGCACCGTCCGCCCGCGCGGATTGTGCTTCGTGTGCACGTAGGTCTCGTCCCAGCTCTCGAAGCCGCCGAAGCCCTTCATCACCGGGTGCTCGGGGGCGACGCCGACGGTGCGGAACTCGCCCGTGCCGTGCTTCTGGAACTGCGCGCCGACCAGATCGATCCAGGCCGGCGAGTTGCCGAAACAGAAGCTCGCGCAGTGCAGCGGGACGAGCCCCCTGCCGCCGCGGACATACTCGAGCACCGCCGCCTCCTGGGTCGCCGACATCGAGCCGATGTTGGCGTAGACCGCCAGCGCGTCGTACGTCGCGAGGTTCGCGGGCGTGAGATCCTCGAGCCGCTCCGTGTAGACGAGCTCGATGCCGCGCGGCGCGAGCACGGGCTGGAGCTGGGCGAACCGTTCGGCCGGGCGGTGATGCCCCTTGTCGCCGAGGAACAGCACCTTGACCGGCGGCTCGGCTGCCTGGGCGGCGGCGGCGAGCACGAGGACGACGACGGAAAGGATCGCTTTCATCAGGAAAAACTCCACTCGGGCAGTTTCTTGATCACGCCGCCGGCCAGCGCCGACTCGTGGGCCAGGAGGCCCGTGCAGGTCCAGTTGGCGCTCTGGCGGGCGTTGGGATACGGGTCGCGGCCCTCGACGAGCGCGGTCACGAACTCGTGCACCAGATGCGGGTGGCTGCCGCCGTGGCCGCCCCCCTGCGTGAAGGAGAGGTGCTGGTGTTCGTCGGCATCGTAGACGCCGCCGGTCGTGAAGCAACGGATCGGCTCCGGCAGGAGGTGGGCGAAGTCGGGCACGGTGACGTGCGCGGGGATCTCCGGCTCGGGCTTCTTCGCCGTGTGCACCACCGGCTCCTCCCCCTCGCAGAGCTGCCACTCAAAGCTCTGCTTCGAGCCGTAGACGTCGAAGCTCTCGCGATACTGCCGGGCGGTGTCGAAGAGCGAGCGGATCACGCGGGCCACGACGTCGCTCTGCCGCAGCTTGACATGCGCGCTTTCGATCGCGAACGGCGAGCCGTAGTGCGCGATCAGCTCCTCGCGGATCCGGCCCGAGCCGAAGCAGCTCACCTCCTCGGCGTCCTTCCGCTCGAGCGCCAGGCACGGCCCCACGCAGTGGGTGGCGTAGTGCATCGGCGGCAGGCCCGGCCAGTAGTTGGGCCAGCCGTCCATGTCCTGCTGGTGGCTGGCCTGCACGAACTGGATCTTCCCCAGGTCGCCCCGGTCGGCCAGCTGCTTGATGAACAGGAACTCACGGGCGTAGACGACCGTCTCGGCCATCATGTACTTGAGCCCGGTCCTGGCCGTGAGGTCCACGATCCGTTTGCAATCCTCCACGCTCGTGGCCATCGGCACGGTGCACATCACGTGCTTGCCGGCCTCGAGGGCCTGAATCGACATCGCCGCGTGGTCGGGGATCGGCGAGTTGATGTGGACCGCGTCGATGTCCTTGTCCTTGAGGACGTCGGCGTAGGCCTGATACCGCCGCTCCACCCCATGGGCTTTGCCGATCTGGTCGAGCTTGGCCTGCGACCGCTGGCAGATCGCGACGAGCTCGGCGTGGGGATGCCGCTGATGGATCGGGATGAACTCGGCGCCGAAGCCGAGGCCGACGATGGCGGTGCGAACCTTGCGGGGCGTGCTGCCCATGGGAACCTCCACATGCGCGGACTGGTGCGCGGACTCGAAGCCTTGAGTCTCGCCCGCCGGGCCCGGTCAGTCCATGAGCATTTTTACGGCCGGCTTGAGTTTTTTCACCGCCGCCGGTCGGGCCTACTTCACGTCGATCAGCTCGACCAGAAAGTGGAGGGTGGCGTTGGGGGGGATCACGCCGCCCGCGCCGCGGGCGCCGTAGCCCAGGTTGCTCGGGATCTCGAGTTCGATCATCCCCTCCTCGCCGACGAGCTGCATGCCCTCGGTCCAACCGGGGATCACGCCGTTGAGCGGAAACTCGATCGACTCGCCCCGCTGGTAGGAACTGTCGAACACCTTCCCGCCGTCGAGCCAGCCGTGGTAGTTGACCTCCACCGTGTTGGTGGCCTTCGGCTTGCCGCCGGCCCCTTTCCTCAGGACCCGGTACTTGAGGCCCGAGGGGGTGGTGGTGAACGCCTTCGGGGCGTCGGCGTCGATCGGGCCGGCGCCCTCGGGCAGGGCGGGGTGGGGGACGTCGGCGGCCATGCTGAACTCCAGGGTGAGGAGGGAAAGGGCGAGGATGGTGATCGTGGCGAGCGTGCGCATCGGAAGGGTTCCTTGCAGTTCAAGATCCTTGGTGGGTGGGAGCAAGTGGGCCGGGGTTGCCCGTGCCGTCTCGCCGGACGCTCGCTGCGGACATCCTGTCCTTCGCTCGCTCGATGGAAACCTCGCTTCGCCCTCCAGGCTTCGCTCGGTTTCCCACGCCGTCTCGCCTGGCACGGGCAACCCCTCCGACCATGAATTCTCGTCTCAGCATCGGATCGGAGAGCAAACACTCTACCGGAAACTCACGCCTGGCGGGCGAGCAGGCTCTCGATCTCGTCGGGCTCGATCGGCACGTGGCTGCAGAGGTCCACCGGCCCCTGCGCCGTGACGAGCACGTCGTTTTCCAGCCGCACCGCCAGACCCTCGTCGGGGATGTA
>Ga0214921_10001681_pt1 | contig 37201 bp, 63 predicted proteins | sample LL1505_MetaG_FD_177992 | JGI IMG/M metagenome (GOLD analysis project Ga0214921, IMG submission 177992) | Freshwater microbial communities from Lake Lanier, Atlanta, Georgia, United States - LL-1505 | ecosystem: Environmental > Aquatic > Freshwater > Lake | place: USA: Georgia | collected...
AACGTAAAGCCGATAGCAAGAAAGTATACCAATTGGTCGGTTGGTGTCGTTTCAATAAGAAATATCAACTACAAGATGTCGAAGACATCAGCCGTTGTTTATACCTGAAAGGTATGACTAAAGTATTTACTGGTTTCACCTATTAATTCCTGAAAGGAAACAACATGACAGATGATGAAATCATCCATTACTATGACACCCACTTAAACTTAACTCTTAAAGAGTTATCGCTAATGACTGGCAAGTCAGTAGCGGAGCTAAAGAAATTGCTCTTGTCCGATTGGACAAAGAATGCAAAGAAAATTGTTAAACAACTTTCCTGAAAGGAAACAAAATGCGTAAACGAATGATAGCTAAATGGGTTGGCAAAGATGCCAACACTGGAATGCCCATAAGAGTGGGTGATGAAATTGTGTATGACACTGAGACACGTAAAGCCTATCATGATGATAGGGAACATGGCGATGACAATCTAAAGATTGATGGCAAGCCTTTGTTAACACTTAAGGAAAAAGTATGAATGACAGAGATAAAATGATGTATGGCTGTGACATTGAAGCTTTCAAGGAAAGCGTCAAAGACAGCTTCACTTACAGGACAACAGGTGGTTACATGATAATAGCTTCGCTATTGTCTGATGCTCAGGAACAGCTAGCACATGGCGATGACTTCGGTGCTAGGCAAACGCTGAACAAAGCGAAAGCTTTGATCTTTGATATGGCTGATGGGAATATGACGTTCACTTCCTGAAAGGAAACAAAATGAAAGTGTTTGTATACTTTAATCTACACAAGAAATGCTTTAGCATTAAGGCTCTTGAGGGTGCTATGAAGGGGCGAGTGGTTGCCCACAGAGATAACGTGTTGCTCTTCCACACCACGTTCAAGGTGTCACAAGCTGGTAGAGAGCGTGTCCTGCGAGAGAAGCGCAAGAATGTCCATGCTGGTGTCTGTGGCACTTGGTATGACAGTGGCAACGATCATGGCACGTTGTCCTCTGTGAAAGAACGTGGCGAATTAGTTACCTACAATCCCTACAAGTATAACACTTTTGTATACAAAGAGGATGAGAGCACAGCAGACACTGCTTGGTGTGCTGGTCTGTTTACAGACACTGAAACCCGCAGAGCTAGCATTTATGCTTGGTCTTCCTAAAGGAAACACATGGAAATTATCATTGAAATCAAGAACGTCTACGGAGTAGAAAAGTTCTATCCAATCTGCGATAAAGCAAAGCTTTTTGCTCACATCGCTAACACCAAGACACTGACACCTGAAGTGTTGGTGGATATCACAAAGCTAGGTTACCAAGTAACCTTACATCAGCAAGATATGCTCTCTTTCCTAAAGGAAACACAATGATTGGCATCAATGTAAGGAACACTGATGTTCCTTTTGCTGACCTGATTGTGGATGGTTTAAAAACCATTGAAACAAGGGAAAGCAAGAGCTTACATCCCTATGTAGGTAAGAGAGTGGCGATTGTCAGGACAGGGCAAGGCAAAGCCTTTGCCATTGGTGAAGTCACCATCACTGGTTACATTTGGACAAACAACAAAGTTGTTTTTAATCGCTTCTTAAGTAAGCATTTTGTACCGAAAGGCTCTGCCTTTTATATCAAGGAAGGCAAAGGAAAATATTTATATTGTCTGAAAGATGCTGTGAGGTATGAGACACCGATTGCCGTAGGCAAAGGTATTGTGGCTAGACAACTCCTAAAGGAAACAAAATGAAAGTACGAATGAGAGATGACTTGGCAGAGGATGGCTTAGCCATTCCTGCATCTAGAACATTCAAAGACTATGACACTCAGGTTGATGTTGTCTATGTCAATGCAGAAGAACTAGTAGACGCTGTCATTGGTAATGACAGTGCTGACCCTGATGACCATGCCTTTTGTTATGTTCAATTAAAAGATGGCAGGGCTTTGTATTTTTTGAGTGTCGATTTAGATTTTGAGGAGACAACATGACCTATGCTGACTATGTCACCACCTACTTCACTGAGGACAACATCAAGTTGTTCTACAACGAAGTTGTGTTAGGTGGTGAAGACGATTTCTATAAGAACGAAGTGAGTATGTTTATTGGTTGGCTGACAGGGTTGTCAGTTGACCATCGCTTCTTTGACCCCTTGTGTAACAAGTTTTTGAAAGCAACATATAAGGAAACAACATGAGCACAGTGATAGCAAACATCGAAGATGATAACAACCTAAACTATTCCTACCAATTGTGTATGGAAGATGATGGTACATACTACCTATGGAGAAGCTCAGGCTTCTTGAATGGTAGGGTTGTGTTCAAGGATGTCGAAGACATCAAGGATGCCCTGCGTTTGATGATGGACTATGTGTTTGAATATGAGGGAGTGATAGCATGAAACTTTACTACTGCGTTGGGTACTGGAAAGACAGCAATGATCCTTTCCACTACATGGTAGTGGCTGATGGTGTGTGGGACGGCATCGAAGATGCAAAGGATGAGCGCATTTTTTATTACACCGATGGTGTTCTTCCTGTCATCGGTGATCATGGGGATTTTGTGATAACAAGTGCAGAGGAAACAGAATGAAAACATTCACCATCATTGTTTACAATGACCCCTCCCATGCATGGGGTAAAGTGAAACGTAAAGTGCTGGACAACTTAGGCTTAAGCCAAGAGATATCAAGCTACAGCTACCAGTACAAGGACAACGTGTACCTAGAAGAGGATGCTGACTTGTCATTGGTATGTCGGCACTTGCTGTTTAATTCCGATGTACAAATTAAATTTGTAGAGAAGCACACCAACAGAGACAGTCGCATTCGTTCTTATGAAAGGTATGTAGCATGACACGTTACCAACTACGTTGGAAGTTTACAAACGATCATGAATGGGTGAAGACCTTTGACTCTGAAGAAGAGGCAATGACTCATGCTCTGATTTTTGGCTTGTACACCCACCCATCTGTTGTGGAAGTGGAGATTAGGGTTTGTCCCTATTCACAATCTCTTGTAAGCACAGATAATTGAAAGCCTCAACACCCCTCCTGAAAGGAAACACATGAACTACACCGACATGATGAAACTCTTTGCCAACAAGGTGAAGCAGTACACACCAACACAATGTAGGTTTGCTCTCAAAGACATTGAAGAATGTCTCTCCATCCACAAAGATGACAGCAACTATGTTGCTAAGCTGAACTGTGAACGTGATGCTCTGTTAGATAAACTTTACCTCTCCTGAAAGGAAACAAAATGATACTCTATTTTTATCGACAAGATATGTATGGCTCATATGCTGAAGCCAATGCAAAGGATGCACTTAGGGAAATCAGTGGACTCACCACTGAATATCGTAGTCTTTATGACGTAGGTGGTGACTTGGCTGACACATTGGAAGCCATCCATAAAACATCGAAGATGATGGATGAAAAGTCTGTCATTCGGTATGTGCTGTTAGATGATGATGGCACATTCTTAGATGCCTGTTAAGGAGACAGTATGAAAAAGTTTAAAGTGTTTGCCTGTTACACAACCTATTGCACAGTGGAGGTGGAAGCAGAAGATTCTGACCACGCTGAAGCTTTAGCTAAGGAGATTGACGGAGGTCAATTCATTCCCTCAAAGGAATGTTTTGATTGGCACATCAACCATGCACAAGAGATTAAGGAAACACCATGAACGGACATTACGAAATCAAACCTGTTGATGTGGGCTACATACCTACAGACTTTGGCATCAAAGACAAGAACGACTGTGCCATCAGAGCACTAGCCAATGTGTCCACTATGACATACCCCGAAGCCCATGCAAGGATGACACAATTGGGTAGACGTAAGAACAGAGGCACACCTTGGGCAGCTTTACACACTGCCTATACAGAGGCTGGTGCTAAGGACGTTGCCTACTATGGTAGCAAGATGGTGCGTTTCTCTACTAAGCACAATGTCAAACACTTTGACAAAGGCTTTACCCTCAAAACCTTTGTGTCTAAAAGACCAAAGGGCAGGCACATTGTGCTGGTTAAGGGTCATGCCTTAGCTGTGTGTAATGGTGCTGTCATTGATACGTTTGCTAGCAGGGCAGGTAAGCGTGTGATAGCGGTGTATTCTTTTGATTAAGGAGCAGGTTATGTATCAAGTGTTCAACCACAACGACACCTTTTTAGGTGAGTTTGTTACCAAAGAAGAAGCAGAGGCTGAAGCCATGTTTTACATGGAGCAGACAGGCAATGTTGCTTATTATGTGTTTGCGAAGATCACATAAGCCTTTATAACAGGGTATGATTAAACTCTTATCCACAATAAGCTTAGCTTTGTTCATGTCCCCAATGGCACAACCTCCCTTATCCACACACAATGAAGCAGACTTTCGTTGTATGGTAGCAACACTTTACCATGAGGCAAGGGGTGAGGGTGTGGTAGGTATAGAGGCTGTTGCCTCTGTCATCATGAACAGGGCTAAGCAATCACGTAAGTCTGTGTGCTCAATTGTTTACGAAAGAAAACAATTCTCATGGACACACGTAACAAAGGACAGACGTATCAAGGGTAACATCATGGACATACTATCCATCACACACAAGGCACTGAGCGGTGTGCTAGTGGATGTAACACATGGTGCTACGTTCTATCATGCAACCTACGTCAAGCCCTCATGGGCTAAGCACAAGGTGCTGACAGTGCAGATTAACAAACACATTTTCTATAAGGAAAAAGCATGAGCGATGTGCCATATGAAGAGGGCTTTAAGCGTGGCTATTTAGGGCTAGCTTTCATAGAAAGATATGCTGAGTACAGCAAGGAAGATATCAGTTGTAAGAAGGGCTATACAAATGGCGTTGCTCAGGCAAAGCTTGAGCTTGACAAGTGGAATGGCTTTGTAGATAATATGAAACGTGAAAGGCAGACAGCATGATTAGTGAAATTGATATCAACGATTGGGACAAGCAAGATCCCATCCCTCTGTACAGTGTACCTAACAAAAGCTATGTACAAGTGGGGGATGAGACGCTGTTCTTTGATCACATTGATGGCATGTATAGCTTTTGTATGAATGCAGCCAACGAAGTTGTACACATAGCAGCATTTACTGTAGTCGTTCCACTTAAACGAAAGGATATATGAAGTATTTTGAAAAGCGTTTTAAGCTTTTTGGTAGGGCATACCTACTGCGAAAGCGTGTCTATAAGACTAGACCCATTGAACTCATCCGTGGCGAGTGCTTCAATGCACTGCACATAGGTAAACTCACTCTCCTGTGGGCAAGAGACAATCCAGCAAGACCAATCCCGACAAGTTTTGTCAGGTAATTTCAACAGGGGTTTGACAGCCCCTTTCTAACATGGCTATAATTTGTAGCCACAACAGCATCAGTTGTTGTTCACCCCCTCACTTCCCACCACCGTTCATATAAGGAGCATCCACATGAACACAATCCCCTCCCTCCCCGCTGACCTTGACTTCCAACCCATCCGTGAACAAGCAACCCGCAATGGCATGCCTGTTGAAGGACGCTATTGGGTGGTCAATCCCTTGAATGACTCTGTCATTGGCGATGGTAAGCGTGTCCACAACCCACAGAACTACCGCACCATGTGGGATAGCTTATGGCAAGGCTTGTCAGAATCTGTGCTTGACCTTTCCACAGTGGAAGTGAAGGCACGTAGCATTGACAATGGTGCTGCCATGCGAGCAGAAATTATTCTGCCCAACCATGACTTCACTGGTCAGCTTGGTGAAGCTGCCAAGATGAAGATTGTTATTGGCGACAGCCATGACCAGTCTGTGAAGCGCAGTGTGCAAGCAATGATCTTGCGTTTGGCTTGCTTGAATGGCATGATTGCAGTGCGAGAGAACATTGGCTTCTCACAGAAGCACACTACATTCAGTGACCCACAGATGATTGGTCAAGTGGCTAGCAACTGGATACCACAACTTGAGAATGAGGTTGATCTCATGAAGCAGATGACTGTGGTGAAGGTGGATGTAGACACTGCTGTGCATTTCTACCGTGAACATGTTACCAAGTACCGCACCTCAACAGGGTGGAAGTTCAATGAGAAAATGCTGGAGCGTGTCATGCAGATACACAACAGCTATGACATGGGACACAATGCCTACCGTGTTTACAACACACTGACACACATCTCCACCCACGTAGAGACAAGCCGTGAAGGTGCTGATGTAGGACGTAAGCAACTACGTATTGAGCAAGACATTGATGCTGTGCTCAAGGGTGCATTCAACGATCTGCTTTTACAAGCAGCTTAATCAACAAGAGGGGCTTAGTCCCCTCTCTTTAGGTAACACATGGAAAAAGATAAAGCAATTGGTATGTTCATGGGACTGTTCGTTGGCGATGCATTGGGAGCGCCTTTGGAATTCATGCGTCCCCCTGAGTTTGACAAAGTGACAGACATGATTGGTGGTGGTGTTCACTCTGCTGAGATAGGCGAGTGGACAGATGATGGTGCTATGGCAATGTGCATTGCAGATGCATATGCTACAAGAGGTAAGTTTGCTCCGCAAGAAATTGCACTCAACTTCAAGACATGGGCAAAGACAGGACACTTTGGCACAAGGGATTATCGGTTTGACATTGGACGCACTTGCTTTGAAGCCATTGAAGGCATGACAACAGAGCAACCATATCAGGGCAGGACAGATGGTAGAGCAAGTGGTAATGGCTCCATCATGCGTATTGCTCCTGTTGTATTAGCCAACCACAACAAACCCAACATTGGTTTAGGTGAAGCCATTGCTGTGTCTCTCATGACACACGGCAACACTGACACTGTCCATTACATGGCAGCTTTTGTGGCTGAGCTGTATGCTGGTAAACAGCTTGATGAGTTTACTCATTTGATAGATGATGAGTATGACATTCGCAAAGGCAAAGGTTCTATTATGCATGCATACAATGCAGCATGGGAATGTGTCGATGTCACCTTTAGCTTCCAAGATGCACTGGTCAGGGCAGTTAACAAAGGCTATGACGCTGACACCGTAGGTGCAGTGACAGGTATGCTAGCTGGTAGACACTATGGATACAGTGCTATACCAAAGCGTTGGCTTAACAAGCTGATGAAGCATGATGAACTATTGCAGATGGCAGAAACACTTTATGAAATGGGTGGGCAATGAATTTCAAAGACGACAAAGGCATTGAGTGGAAGCCATTCGTTGCTGGTTACATCACTGACGAAGGGTTGCGTACTTGCATTGTCTATGCCATATCAGCAGAGCATGCTGAGCTTGTCATAGAAGACTTACGTAGAACAGCAAGGCTTGTTGGCTACATTGGAGAGAAACAAGAATGAGCATGCCTCGCTATGTCATGCGCTTTAAAGTGGCAGGTAAGACCAAGTGGAGGTACAACCCACCACAAGATGCCATTGATGCTGGTGTTGTCAAGCGTATGGAACTTGGGAGCATCTATCAAACAGCCTATGCTATGGCTGAAGAGCAGAACAAAATATTGGATGGGTGGAGACAAGAGCGAAAGCATTTGAAAAATCTATCCACTAATGCGAAGCTTAGTGAAGTGATCAAGAGCTATGAAAATAGCTTGAGCTTTGCTAAGCTTGCTCCTCAAACAAGACAAGACTATCTTTATTATCTGAAGATGTGGTATCAAAGCAGGATAGGTGGTGTGCCGTTGTTGTGGGCTAAGCTTGAAGACATACAGACACCCATGTGTCAACGTGTCTATGAAGAGCATGCTGCTCACAGTGTTAGCTTAGCTAACCACACCTTAGCTGTCTATCGTTTGTTGTTTAACTATGCCATAAGACAGGGCTACACCAACTACAATCCATTCAGCAAGGTGCAGAGAAGGATTGAGAAGGCACGTAAAATTGTTTGGACAAGGGAAGATGTCAAAGCATTCCTTGATGTGGCTTACAGCCAGTTTAAATGGCGTAATGTAGGACTCATTGTGCAGATGGCATACGAATGGGGACAGCGTATGGGAGACATGCGTATGTTGAAGTGGGTAGATTACAACATGGAGACTGGTGTTCTAACCCTTGAGCAGAGCAAACGTAGAGCACGTATCACTTTGCCTACATCTGAAGGGTTGCAAGCAATGCTTAAGCAACAACATGAAGAGTATGGTTGGCAACAATATGTTGCACCAAGTAATATGTCAGATAGAAAAGGTGGGTTAGTGCCTTACTCACTAGAAAACTTATCAAGAGTTGGTGATGTAATAAAAACTGAAGCAAATATATCTGAGGATATAAAGCTTATGGATTTACGTAGGACAGCAGTGACTGAGATGATTGAGGCAGAAGTACCACTGCCTAACATCATGGCTATGACGGGGCATGCCACTCCCCAAAGTGTTGCACCATACTTGAAGCATACGCTGAAGGGTGCTACAGTGGCAGCAAGGATGAGAGGATTTGTATGATTGAATCTATGATGACTTTCCTAGCACTGAGTGCATTAGGGGCTTTTGTTGGTGGTGTTGTGTTTGTAGCTGTTGTTATGTTCTTGGAGAACCTAGATGACTAGAGAAGAAATTGAAGCAGTTGTTATTGATGAGCTTGAGTTTTTAATTAAGTGGGAACAAGATCTTGCTGATGATGTTAAAGACAAAGAGTTGCTTGCTGCTTTGCAGCTTGTGCGTACACAGTTTGGGGTGAAGCAATGAGTGCTTGGCTCATAGCAATTATTGGTGTTGTCTATTTAGTGGTGGCTGTAGATTTGCTATTGAAAGGGAACATGGGAATGGGCATAGCCTTTGTTGGTTATAGCTTAGGTAATGTTGGTTTATATTTAGCAGCAAGGGGACAAGCATGACACAAGATGAAATTATTGATATGGCTGAAAAGGCTAAGTTAGACAAAGAACTAGCTGATGATTATTGCCGTGTTGAGTACTGGACTGCAACTGAGGATGAACTTATAGCCTTTGCCAAACTGGTAGCCGCCAAAGAACGTGAAGCCTGTGCAAAGGTGTGTGAGGAAGTTGGTGAACATCCATCACTGACTCCGCTTCATTGTGCTGAATCCATCAGAGCAAGGGGACAAGCATGAGTGATTACGACATGAAAATTCATAGCAACCCAGACGCACAAGCGTGGGCAAAGTTTTTCATTCAGACAAAAGAAAAGGCAAGCTGGCAGATTGAAGATATTGATGAGTCATTGATGCTGGGTTGGTTTGCGAACGCAATGATGGCAATGCACGATTCACAGCGCACATGGGTAGGGCTGACGGATGAGGAAATACAAGAAATTACATTGGAATTGCCAATGGATGCTGTGCGTATAACCGAAGCCAAACTCAAGGAGAAGAACGCATGATTGAAAAAATAAGAACACTCTTTGGAAAGATGCGTGGTGTCTATGGAAGAAAACAAACTATAATGGTAGAGAGTATTGCTTGGCGTTGTCGCAAATGCTCAACAGTATTTCTTGTTGAAGAAGAAGCTAAGCAGCATTCATGTAAAGGAAAACCAAATGCAATTTCATAAACTTGAAGACCTCATCATGCAAGCATGGAGCACATCAGAAGACCTTGAGCTTTTGTTGTGGGCATTGATGGACAGACCAACACCAATGACAGAGGATGAACAAGCCAATATGATTATTGGCATCACAGCCTTACACAACAGTAGGATGCACAGGCTTTTAGAAACTTATTCTGCTGTGTTAAAAACAAACGATATCAATTACAAAGGAGTGGAGTGGGAACTAAATTTATAAAAACACATCAACCTTGTCACACTTGTGGTAGCTCAGATGGGCTATCAATAAATGATGACATGTCAACCAAGTGCTTTGTATGTAATACATTCACTCCCACCACCATAGCCTCAGAGGAAACAATCCCAATGCTTACAGAAGAAACAGAAGTGAAGGACATCTCCTTTCTTAAACAATATAGAGAAGGCATGTCAGTGTCTATCTCTGACAGACGCATCACTAAAGCAACAATGGAAAAGTTTGGTGTTGTTAAATGTGACAACAATTTATATTTTCCTTATCACGACAAGGACAACCAGCTTGTAGCTGCTAAGGTTAGAAGCACAAAAGAAAAATCTTTCTCCACTGCTGGTGCATGGGGTAAGGGTACATTGTTTGGGCAACACTTGTTTCCCATTGGTGGACGCTACCTCACGCTGGTGGAGGGTGAGTTTGATGCACTGGCTGCATACCAAATGACAGGATCTAAGTATCCTGTTGTGTCTATACGTAATGGCGCTGGCTCTGCATTGAAAGATTGCAAGCAACATTATGAATACATCAACAGCTTTGAAAACATCATAGTGTGTTTTGATGGTGATGAACATGGGGTGAAGGCAGCTAAGGAAGTGGCTGAGCTTTTTGGCAGCAAGTGCAAAGTGTTCAAGCCTTTGCCTGACTACAAGGACGCATGTGATTGGCTCTCTGAAAGCAAAGAAGCTGCCTTTGTAGACAGATGGTGGAGAGCTGAGCAATTTGTACCAGATGGTATTGTCTCTGGCTCTACACTATGGGATGAAATGTCTAAGCCTTTGGCTCCAGCAGATTGCTTCTACCCTTGGCAAGGACTGAATGAACTTACCTATGGTATGCGCTTTGGTGAACTAGTAACTATCACTGCTGGTAGTGGATTGGGTAAGAGTCAAGTGCTTAGAGAAATTGTGTGGCACATTGTGCAGAAGACAGAGGACAACATTGGTCTTATGTTCTTGGAAGAAAGCATTCGTAAGACAGGCTTATCCATCATGTCTCTTGCAGCTAATGTTCCATTGCACTTGCCTGACCATGAAGTTGGTGAGGAAGAACGCAAGAGAGCTTTTGATAATACGTTAGGTACTGGTAGATTGTTTTTGTTTGACCACTTCGGAAGCACATCAACAGATAACATTATCAATCGTGTTCGTTACATGGCTAAAGGTCTTAGCTGTAAGTACATCTTCCTTGATCACGTATCAATCATTGTGTCTGCACAAGAGAGTGGTGATGAACGTAAAGCCATTGATGAAATAATGACCAAGCTTCGTATGCTTGTACAAGAAACAAACATAGCTCTTGTTATTGTCAGCCACTTGAAGCGCCCCTCTGATAAGGGACATGAAGAAGGTGCTGTCACTTCATTGGCACAGCTTAGAGGCAGTGGCTCCATTGCTCAGCTTAGTGACATGGTGATTGGTCTTGAACGTAATGGTCAAGCAGAAGAAGAACAGGTACGCAACATGACTAAGGTTCGTGTACTTAAGAACAGGTTCAGTGGAACTACAGGCCCTGCTGGAAACTTGCTTTACAATAAGCATACTGGTAGGATGTTGGAATATATTGAAGAGGAAGGTGAAGCGTTATGAAACAGAAACCAATTGTCTCCTTTACAGGAGAGGCAGAATTTTTCAGTGTCTTCATTAGAGATGAGGATAAGGAAGAATTAAATCTAGACACTAACGAAGTGATAGTGGCTGGTGTCTATGCCATCAACCATCCTAAACTTGGAAACAACAAGGTTAGAACAAGTGTTGTGGTTAAGAAGAACCACGATGGCAGCTTTGAAACACTGAACACAATCTACGTTCCTCATGATCTATCTTGACATAGAAACAAACACAAGCCATGACACCATATGGCTTTGTGTAACTATGCAAGACGGTGTGCTTACACATTGGAGAAACCCTGAAGGGCTGCTTCAATACTTAGGCGAGGATGAAGTGTGTGGACACAACATCATTGGCTTTGATGCATCAGTGTTAGAGAAGGTGTGGGGCATAACGATACAACCAAACAAGCTGGTTGATACTCTCATCCTGTCTAGACTATACAAGCCTGACATTGAAATGGTTTGTATTGAAGGACAGAGAGCACCATCATTGCACAGTCTTGAAGCATGGGGCATTCGTTTGGGTGAACACAAGATTGGTTTCACAGACTTTGATGGCGGGTGGTCTGAAGAGATGGCTCAGTATTGTGAGCAAGATGTGTTGCTGCTTAGAAGACTCCACAAACACTTAGTTAAAGTGATGTTTGATGAGGGCTTCAGTGCTAAGAGCATACAGCTTGAACATGAAGTAGCTCTTGTCTGTAAGAAGATGGAAGAGACAGGCTTCATGCTTGATGAACGCAAGGCTATGCTGTTACAAGCTGAGCTTAGTGGACGCATGGCTGACATTGAAGGACAGATGCAAGAAGTGTTTAAGCCTATTGTTGAACAACGCTGGTCTGATAAGACAGGCAAGCAATTGAAAGACAAAACTACCATCTTTAATCCGGGCAGCAGACAGCAAATAGCTGAGCGTCTACAAGGCTTAGGTGTTGTGTTCAATAAGAAGACAGAGAAGGGCAACATCATTGTGGATGAGACAGTGCTTGAAGGCATTGATCTTCCTGAAGCAAAGCTTGTTGCTGAATATCTCATGTTACAGAAACGTGTAGCACAGATTAGTAGTTGGCTTGAACTTGTACAACCTGATGGCAGGGTGCATGGCAGAGTGATTACCAACGGTGCAGTGACAGGTAGGTGTACACACAGCAGCCCTAACATGGCACAGGTTCCAGCCGTAGGTAATCCTTACGGTGCTGAGTGTAGAGAGATGTGGACTGTGCCTAAAGGAAAGGTGCAGGTGGGGGTAGACTTGAGTGGTATTGAACTGCGCTGTCTAGCCCACTACATGCGTGATCTAGAGTGGCAAGAAGAACTCTTGAAGGGCGATATCCATTGGAAGAACTGCCAAGCTTTTGGGCTTGTTCCTAAAGGCACAGTGAAAGATGATAGTAATAGTGAGCACAAGAAGTTTCGTAATCAAACGAAGACCATGACATATGCAATGTTGTATGGTGCTGGTGCTGCTAAGATTGGAATCACTGCTGGTGTGTCTCCAACAAAGGGTAAGAAACTTATTGAAAACTTTCTTGAGAATACTCCAGCTTTAAAGAAGCTGAAGGACAAGATAAATAAGATAGGTGGTAATGGAAAGTTGCCCGGCCTTGATGGTAGAATATTGTGGATAAGATCACAGCATGCTGCCCTAAACACTTTGCTTCAGTGCGCTGGTGCAGTGGTAGCTAAGCAATGGCTTATAGAATCTACGAAGGCTTTGAACGAAGCTAACATAGATGCAAAGCTGGTAGCTTTTGTACATGATGAAACACAATGGGAAGTAGATGTATCTCAGGCACAACAGGCTGTAGATATTATTGAAAAAGCTGCAACAAAAGCAGGAGAAGTGTTACAATTTAGATGTCCTGTTGATGCCGAAGGAAAGATTGGCAACAACTGGCGTGATTGCCACTGACGTTACTGGTGGGTTTTGATAAAGGAAATTGAAATGGCTGATGAAAAAAAGAAGTTGAAGATTAAGTGCGACATTTATTGGGCGCAATTGAACAAGATGAATGAGATGAGCGGTGCTTATCAAGTTAACTTGTGTAACTTGTCTGATGCAGCAGCAGAAGCATTGGAAGAAATGGGTCTGTCTGTTAATCAAGACAGTGAAAAGAAAGCTGACATGGGTAAGTATATTACCTGTAAATCTAAGAACAAACCAATGAAAGCATTCGATGTTGATGGTGATGAAATCACTGAAGACATTGGTAATGGTAGCAAGGCTAAGGCTTTGGTTGGTACATATAATTGGACATACAAAAATAAAAAAGGCGTTAGCGCATCATTGATCAAGCTGGTTGTCACTGACTTGGTTGAATACTCAGGTGGTGGTGGTATCTCTGCTGATGACGAAGACGTTCTGTAAAGGAAAACAAAATGCAGATTAAACTTGATCTCCATGTTGATGATGTTAACATTATTATGGGTGCTTTAGGTAAAGTTCCCTATGATATGGTCTTTAAACTGGTCAACACCATTCAACAACAAGCTGCACCACAAGTGCAGGCTGCTCAGCAAGAAGCTAAAGCTAAGGAAGCACAGCTTTCCCTGCCCTTTGAACAGCCTGTCGCCTGATGATAGCCTTAGTTGATGCTGATATCATAGGGTATCGCATCGCTTTTGCATGTAAGAATGAAAGCATAACCACTGCTAAGTTTACTCTTAACAGTTACATTGCTGACATTCTTATGTGCGGTGTAGATAACACCTTTGATGGTTGCTATGTAAGCCAGTGGAAACTCTTTCTCACAGGAAAGAATAACTTCAGGAACAACATAGCAACCACTGCTGTTTATAAAGGCAACAGAACAGTGCCTAAACCAGAACATCTCCCTGCCCTACGCCAGCACATGGTGAAGGAGTGGGGTGCTGTCGTTATTGAAGGACAAGAAGCAGACGATGCTATAGCTATTGAGGCAACTCTTCTTAAAGAAGAATGTGTGATAGCTTCTGTAGATAAAGACTTAGATCAGATAGCAGGCTGGCACTACAACTTTGTTAAGAAGATTGGATATCATGTTACCCATGAGGCAGGCATGCATTCTTTTTACAAACAAATATTGACAGGCGATGCTGCTGATAATATCATTGGACTACGTGGCATTGGCCCTGCTAAAGCAGAGACGCTCTTATCTGAGACAACATCTGAAGAAGATATGTATGCTGCTTGTGTTCTTGCTTATGATGGAAATGAAGCAAGAGTTTTAGAAAATGCTAGACTGCTTTGGCTTCGTAGATATGAAGGGCAGGAGTGGCAACCACCAATGAAAGAAGAACATGGAAAATAAATCAGACTTAAGACCTAACGATGTAGCTGTAATCTTACGACCCACTTTTGAAAACGATGAGTGGATAGGTGGGTTTGAGGTATTAGTTAGTGGCTTTGGCCCTATCACTATTACTAAAGAAAACATGGACGACATGATTGGAATGGGTGTTCTTCTTGCGTCCGTCATACCTTTTATGGAAGAGCATGAAGAAATTGCTAAACAGATTATGGAATACTGTAGTAAATTTTATGGTGATGTTGGTGAGTTTGAATACGATCCCAACCACGATAGTTTTGGGGACAGTCTTGTTCTAACAGAAGCAACTAAAACTGTAGGTGGAAAGCATTAATATGAACATAGAAGAAACCTTAGATAGAAGAGCCAGACATTATGGAGAATTTGTGAATATTGCTGCCACTGCCCAAGATTTAAAGGCTGTCCTGAAATACGGAGTTAACTATCATATGTTAGAACCGGATATGGCAGAAGCTCTGGATATGATTGCTCACAAAATGTCACGACTTGTTAACGGAGATTGTTATCATCGTGATAGTTGGCATGACATCATGGGATATGCCAAGCTAATTGATGTACGTTTGGAGGCTATGGAATGATTAAGATAACTGTATCGGTCACTGTTTTTGTAGACCCTGAAGACTTACTCTCAATCTACTTAGATGAAGATTCTTTATCTGAGTTTGTTGCAGAGTGTGTGACTGATGGACTAGAAACATTGTATCCAAGCGAAACTATTTTCAATCACATAGACATCGAAGGTCTAACGTGATACAAGATAGTTCAATTGAATTAAGACCAGTGGCTAATGGCTATGTTGTCTTTTACACAGAAATAAAAAACAACACTGAGGTATGTGCTGAGTTTGTTGCTGTGTCTCTTGATGAAGCGTTGAGCATTGCTCATGATCTCTTCTCACAGGAAGAGTCTGCTGCCAATATGTCTAACATCCTTGACGAAACTATCCCCAAAGAATAGAAACGGCGGTCAGTGGACTGATGCTAGATTCAGAAGCTTCATTACGTCTGCTTTAAGAGCAGCGTCACGTAAGTGGCCTCCGAAATATACAGCTCTTAAGGCTGCATTGATTGGTAGAAAGACTAATAAGAAGACAGGACTAATGGCACAGCATTACAAGTGTGCTATGTGTAAGGAAGAGTTTGTAGCAGCAGATGTACAAGTAGACCATATACATCCAGTAGTTGATCCCTCTGTAGGGTTTATTAGTTGGGATGTATATATTGATAGAATGTTTTGTGAGTTGCCTGATTTGCAGGTATTGTGTAAGCCTTGTCATAAATTAAAAACTGATGAGGAAAAATCTGAAAGGAAAAAGAAATGAAGATTGAACTGACCCAATATGAAGAGAACGAAGATGGAAGTGTCAATTGCCATGTAGACATGGATAAAGAAGCCACACATCATTTAATCAACTACGCTTTAGTGAACATGTTAACTAAGGCTGTGGAAGAAGGTAAGCTGTACACCCCTGATACCTATGTAGCTGAAGTTGAGGCTGAAGAAGAAGACGCTAACTACTTCTATGATGAAGATGGAGACGTTGAATACTACTATGTAGAAGACGAAGACGCTTGGTATTACTACGATGAACATGACGATGATTGGTTCATTGTAGAAGACGAAGAAGAGGAAGAGGACGGTAAAGTTTGGGTGGCTCTTGAATCAGAACAACTGGAATCCCTCCTTGTGGCTGAGTTGAAAAACTGTTTAGTAAATACCTATAACAATTCATACCTCATCTTCCCAGAGGATGTTGATCACAATATTCATGTACGCAATGCATGTAAAACTTTGCTTGGTCATTATATGATTTCCAGTGAAGCAGATGCTTATCTAGATGAGGTGGCTGCTACCTATGAGTGTTAAACTCATTTGGTCTACGCCACATGGGGAGGAACTCGTTGCTTATATGGCACGGGTTTCTAACCAAGACAACCAAGACAACAAGAACACAGCGCCTAAGCTTCTTAAATATTTAATGAAGCACAAGCACTGGAGTCCTTTTGAAATGGTGAATATCTGTATGGAAATTAATACCACTAGAGATATTGCTAGACAAATCTTACGTCACAGAAGCTTTAGCTTTCAAGAGTTTAGTCAACGCTATGCAGAGGTAGTTGATTGGAGCAGAGGAGAAGCGAGGCTTCAAGATGATAAGAATAGACAGAACAGTATACCTACACAGGACAGAGAGCTTCAGCGTTGGTGGGATGAACAACAGACAGCCACATGGAAGCTTTCTACCAATGCATACAAGATTGCTTTAAGCTTAGGCATAGCAAAGGAAGTGGCTAGGAAGGTGTTGCCTGAAGGACTAACTACGTCACGCATGTACATGAATGGTACATTGCGTAGCTGGTTACACTATGTAGATATTCGTTGTGAAGAGTCTACACAAAAAGAACATAGAGAGATTGCAGAGCAATGTAAAGCTGTGCTATCATCTTTGTACCCTAGTTTATTTGAAGGAGTTTGACATGAATTATATTCAAGAAAATTATCGCCAAGCGCAGTTAGGCCTATCTCCTGCTCGCTTTAATTTTAGACACACTACACCTGATGGAAAAACCACTGAGCTTTCCCATGAAGTGGACGATGCTACTAGTTGGCCTAACGCTGTAGAAGCTTTCCTTTCTTTTCTAGAAATTGTCTATGGCTATCCCATCAAGCAAGATGTTTTGTATGATGTGGATATTTATACGCATGATTTACTCACCACAAATAGATTGGTATACACAAACTGGAAACTAAAAGACGAAGACAAAGAAGAAGATTTTTCTGAAGAATAGTTTTGGTGTATAACTGCATCCCCATCTAGGAGCAACTCTGCTCCTTTTTTTCACCTCAACATTCATACACACTGGAGAAACATGAATACTAATGTAGTAACGCCTTGGTCAACTGTTGGCTATTTAACAATGAAAAGAACATATGCACGAAGACTTAATGAGACAGATTTAAACAGTAAGACGGAGGAGTTTACAGACGTAGTAGACAGGGTTGTAAGAGCCACTAACGATCAGCTAGGGTGTGGCTTCACCGAAGCAGAACAAGAGCGTTTAAGGGGCTATCTGTTGGGTTTAAAAGGCATTGTTGCAGGACGCTTCCTATGGCAATTGGGTACTCCCACTGTCTCTAAGCTTGGCTTAGCTAGCCTACAAAACTGTGCATTCACTGTCATTGATAAACCTGTTGAGCCTTTCACATGGGCTATGGATTTGTTGATGTTAGGCAGTGGTGTTGGCTATAACATTCAAAGGAATAATGTTGATAAACTTCCGCTCGTTAATTCTAGATTTGTTCGTCCTACTCGCCTTGATACCGCTGACGCTTCTTTTATTGTGCCAGATAGCCGTGAAGGGTGGGTTAAACTTTTGGGCAAAACACTTAAGGCAGCGTTCTTAAGCGACTCAGAGAATGGCTGCACCTTTACCTACAGCACACAGCTTATTCGTGGTAAGGGAGCACCCATCAAAGGCTTTGGTGGTACAGCTAGTGGCCCTGAAGATCTGTGTAATGGTATCAATAACATCTCTGATGTGCTGGAGAAGCGCAAAGGAAAGCAGCTACGCCCCATTGATTGCTTAGACATTATGAACATCATCGGCTCCATTGTTGTTGCTGGTAATGTACGTAGGTCAGCACAGATTGCTATTGGTGACGCAGACGATGTTGAATATCTGTTAGCTAAACGATGGGACATGGGAAACATCCCGTCATGGAGAGCAATGTCAAACAACTCTGTTGTCTGTGATGACATCAGTGACTTGCATGAATTCTTTTGGGATGGCTATGAGGGTAAGGGAGAACCTTATGGACTCATCAACCTAAAGCTGTCCCGCAAAGTTGGACGCTTAGGTGAGACAGAATATCCTGATCCAAAAGTGCAGGGCTATAACCCATGTGCTGAGCAAAGCTTAGCTGATAAAGAAACATGTTGCTTAGCAGAAATCTATCTGCCCAACATTGAAAGTGAAGAAGAGTTTAATGATGTGGCTACACTGCTTTATCGGATTAATAAACACAGCCTTGCTCTGCCTTGCCATCTACCGCAAACAGAGGCCATTGTTCATGAGAACATGCGTATGGGTATTGGCATCACTGGTTTGCTTCAATCCAACGAAGAACAAAAAAGCTGGTTAGCTTTGGCTTATAAGAAGCTGCGTAACTACGATGCTTTCTACAGCCAAAAGCATGGCTTTAATAAGTCTGTGAAGCTCACCACTGTTAAGCCATCAGGCACATTGTCTTTGTTGCCCGGTGTTACCAGTGGCTGTCATCCAGCCTATGCTAGATTTATGATTAGACGTATTCGTATTGCTTCTAATCATTCATTGGTGCAGGTGTGCCGTGATCATGGCTACCCTGTAGAGTATCAGCGTAACTTCGATGGTAGTGAAGACCATTCAACTATGGTTGTATCATTCCCATTCCGTCATCCTGATCATGCAGTGTTGGCTAAAGACATGACTGCCATCCAGCAATTGGAAACAGTTAAGTGGCTACAAGAAGTGTGGAGTGATAACAGTGTGTCTTGCACTGTCTACTACCGCAAGGAAGAGCTTCCAGAGATTCGTAAGTATCTGAAGAAGCACTACAAGCACAGCCATAAGAGCTTGTCTTTCCTGCTGCACTCAGAGCATGGCTTCCATCAAGCACCGCTGGAAGAGATTAGTGAAGACCAATACAATGCATTGGTTGCAAGCACTAAGCTCATCACCACTATTGATGAAGCTAACATTGGACTTGATGACGACTGTGCCTCTGGTGCTTGTCCTGTCCGATGATTGAAGTAGTCATCACTCCTACTATGTTAGTGGAAGCGAGAGATAAAGCTGCTGAGATGGGGCAGCTTTACAATAGCATCATCAGAGGGGCTGGCAATATGGCTGGCTTCATTGGTGAAGCTATTGCTCAACAGGTATTAGGTGGTAAGTTGGATAACACTTACGACTATGACTTGGTTCTAGATGATGGCACTAAGATTGATGTCAAGACAAAGCAGACAGGCTATGTCCCATTAGAAACATATGATTGCAGCATTGCTAATTTAAATATTAAACAAGACTGTGACTACTATGCTTTCTGTAGGGTGAAGAATGACTTCTCTATTGGATGGTATCTTGGTGTGTATGAAAAACATCAATATTTTAAAGATGCTGTGTTCATGAAGAAGGGGGATGTTGACCCTACGAATGGATATGTGGTAAAGTCAGACTGTTGGAACTTAAAAATATCTCAGCTAATGGAGAAGATATGATTGTAATTAAAGCAGAACGCACAGCACCCTTGCGTATTCAGTTTGAGCAAGGCTACTTTGCCTTTACAAAGGGATGGTTGAATAACCAATACAATCCTTACACCGTTCAAGGAAAGGAATGGCAGAGAGGATTTGATAGGGGTTATTTTGATAACTTAAGGAAGCTTAAAGAAGCTGCTTAAGAGAGACAGGGCATTAGTATAATGGATAATACAATGGTCTTCTACACCATGAATATGGGTTCAATTCCTGTATGCCCTACCATAAGTATACAATGTATGTTTTTAAGTATACAATTACTTCCTAGAAGCTAGTCCCTTTTGATCAGGTGTTGGATAGCGCATCTCTGTAGGCTCAGCAAACACACTCTTACCCTCATCTATTCTTTTCTTTGCAAAGGCTTGTGCCTTTGAATAGATGGCATCAGTTGCTTCCTTACCCGCCAATAAATGATTAAGCTCAGCTTTATTTAATGTAGGCACAATGAGTGGATGCTCTACATTCTTTCCTTTGTATGTAAACTCAGAAGATATTTCTGTAGACACACCGCCTTCTTTATTTGGAAGCGCACCAAGATATCCCTTACCTTTAGCACCTTCACCACTATTGCGTAAACCGTATGGGGCTAGTCCTTCTTCTGTACTATCTTTTTTCAAACCTAAGCCACCACCTTTATTAAGCTTGGGTGTAATATCTCTGATAGTCTCAATGGCTTTCTTTTGTTCTCCTGCTGAGTACAAAATCGGATCTGTTTTCTGTAAAGCTTTCTTAAGCTCCAACAACATAGCAGGTTTAGGACTAGTGTTAAAAGCTTCTTGGCTCATCTCATCCCTATAAATATTTAGCAGCTTGTTAATACTTGAATTAAGTTCGCTTTGGTACTTCTCTAAAGCAGAATAATAGTTTTGACCATAGCCTGTTTTAGTTGATGTCACCTCTGAAGACTTAGCAATTTCATTAAACACAGTGCGAATATCTTTGTATGCTTGATAGGCATTAGGTGCAGTTTTGCTAGCCAGTCCTTTAGTAGAGCTGTAATTAAAGTCATTAAGCCTAGCTAACGCATCATTTATTTTTGTTTCTCTAGCACTTATCTTCCCATACTTCTCACTAACACCAGCTATGTCTTGTGTCACCTTAAGCTTATCTGCTTCAACAAAAACATCTTCTGTTTCTTTAAATAGCTGTGAGCGGGGCAAGCTCAATGGTCTAGCCACATTAGGACTACCAGTGATTGTTCTTGCTAGATAGTTTAAATCCTGTTTATCATATGCATCAAGAGGCATGTTCACTCTTCTGAATTCATATTCAGCATATGGTATTTCCACTTGAGAAATATTCTTAGGATTTTTGCCACCAAACTTTTCAATGTAATAGTTTAAGTTGGGATCTTTGGTAAAGGAGATGGCTCCAGCATTCAATTCAAAGTGAGACATCTTGTTTGTCTGAGGATTGTAGAAACCTCTAGCAAGTTTTTCAGGAGTGCGCTCTGATCTATTACCATGATAAAGAATAACAGGAGGTGTATCTTTATATTTAACACGCAAAGCATCAAGCTTGTCTTGGTATTTAGAAGCAAAAGAAGCAAAGTCTTCTAAAGAAGCAGCATCATCTGCCTCTACTTCTTTTCCTTTAGCTGCTCTGTATTCACCTTGTGCAACAGCTATAACATCTTCATCCAAAGGTTTAGCTCCCTTAGTAAAGGAAAGCTCATCAAGCTTGTCAACTAAAACAGGGAAAGTGTTCTGTCTAATTTCTCTGATATTTTGTAATACTTCTTTTCTTCTGAATGTATCACCGCTTACCAAAGGAAGCTTGTTAAAATCTGGTGCTCTAGATAAAGCTCTTTTTTCTAAATCATTAATTGGTGTGAACACAATATCAGGACTAACAAGGGTTAAGTCTTTTAGTGTTGGCGGTGTAGCTGTACCTTCAGGTGCAATCTCTTTCAGCTTATTTAAGAAACTCTTTTGATAATCATCAGGGAAATCAGTTTTAAATTTATCTAGCTGGTACTGCGATCCCATGCTAGTCTTTAACAAAGACTCAGCTTGGTTAAGTTGCTCTGTGGAATATTTATTAATCTCATCCACAAAGCTTGGCTGCACTGTTTCTTCAGTCTTACTGACAACAGGAGCAGGCTCCATTGGTGTAGCAGGAACAATGACTTCTTTCTTTGGGGCAGTCTTTGTAACAGAAGGAGGCACAGATACAGGAGTTCCTTGTTGCTTCAACAAGTCTTCTGTTTGCTTCACAGCAGGAGCAACTTCCACCCCTGCTTTGGTAGCCATGTCTGTCACCTTCTTAAGCAAGTCATCAGCAGACTCAGTGATAGACTTTTTAGCCACCTTAGTTGCACTCTTACCAATAAGAGTTTCAGCCATCTGTGTAGCCACACCACCAACACCAAATGCTGGTTGTTTCTTTAGAGCAGCAGCAATAGAAAGAGCAGACACATAGTCCTTAGTTTCTGCTAAGTCTTTCTTCATGTTCTGTTTATAAAACTCTGCCGTAGCTCTCTTAACTTCAGGAGCAAGTTTGCTATATTTAATTTCAAACAAACGTGCTTGTTCACCACGATTAAAGGCATCAGCCTCTGCTTGTTTACTAGCAATATCTTTAGCATTTGTTTGCGCCCAAGTAAGAAGATTTTGCATAGCAATTTTTCTAACGTCAGGGCCAGCTTGCTTGTAGAAGTCTGTTTCTTTTAACACATCAAATGTATCAAGCAACAGAGGAGCCATCACCTTACGAGCACTAGCATCTACAATCTTATCTCCAGTGGAGGTAAAGATTTTATTGTTTGGTATTTTAAGTTTAAGTATCTCTTCTTCTAAAGGCTGTGGTGCTCCCTTGATAGTGATACCAGTGAATATCTTCAAAGGCCCTGCATCATTAAACGCAGCTTCTTTTCTTGTAGCTGGTTGATATACAGGAAGCTCTTGTTTAAGAACAGGTGTCTTCTTAATAAGCTGATTCTTCATAGAAGAAAGAAAGCCTTCTTCACCAGCAGGAATCTGATAAGCATCTCTTGGTAGATTTTCATCTCTATCAATAGCACCAATCAAGTCACTGATCTGTTGAACAGGAATTAATGCTCTACCAAAGTATTGACCTGCCCACTCACCAAAGAATGTAGCCACCTTCTGATCAGCACTTCCCTCACCTGTTTGCATATTAGACACTGACTCAGCAAACTTATCTCCCAACCACGCAGAAGTACCGGCAGGGGCTTTGAAACCTGTCATTGCTTCTAAGAATTCTTTAGTGCTGAATTCATCTGTTCTAGCTTTCTCAAGCTTAACCAAGTAGTCACCCATAGCTAAGAAAGGAGCCATAGGAAACAACGCTCTAGTGTCTACTAAACTTCCATCAGGATTCTTTATATCGTACCAATTAGTGTCTTGGTTTTCTTGTCTGTATTTATAAGCTGCATAGATGGCAGCAGTACCTACAGCACCCTTAGATGTGTTCTCTAAGCCCTTCATTAAATATCTCTGACCTTCTTCATTGCCTGCTCTTAACATAGAAGAGCCTTTAGCTATGTCAGCAGCACCAGAAAAGACACCCATAGGGCTATGCTTGTATGTCCACGACATGGCATTAGCCATAAAGCGAGGGAAAGGAACGAGGGTAGAACCAACAGGGCCTAATGATTCCACAAACTTAACTGCATGGAACATTACACCTTGTGTTGGCATCTTGCTAAATGTAGCAGCCAATGCTTCATCTGTAGCATTCTTTAGCACATCAAAAGGAATATTCTTTCCTTGTGACATGATGTCATACATATCAATACCAACACGGCTAAGTTGTTTCTCAACAGAAGCAGTGAAGATGGCTTTTCTAAAGAAAGCATCTTGAGCTACGTTCAATGTGTTAGCCATCTGTGCCACTTTAGAAAGTTCAGTGGCTTCGTTCTCACCCACTGTGCGTAAGATACGACCACGCAGAGTAGGAGAACCAGCAAGAAGTCTTTCAGCTACATCAGAAGATAGGTTGCTTTGTCCTAAATAGAAAGCTGTTCTAACGGCATCATCATAGACACCTTTAAGACCACCAGTAAAACTACCTGTCAATGGTTTACCGCTGCCAAGTTCATAGGCTGTTTTACCCATACGATATAGAGAAGACTCAATGGCTTCTGATGCTGCACCAAAAGTTACAACCATACCACCTGAAAAAGCATTGCGTACAGTGGTAGCAACTTGCGACACCATCAAGGCCTTAAGCTCTCTATCTAGTCTCATTGATAGATCATACAGACCAGTGAATGCAGATGTCAGTGTGTTACGTTTACCATACATCAAATCCACTTCTTTAGCAGCAGCAGGATCAATGTTCTTAAGTTTGTTTTGTAAACGAGCAAGAACAGAATAGGCTTGCAATGTACGACCAGCGTCCCCTGCTGTTGTTCTATTCATACGAGCAAACTCTTCTGGTGTAACTCCAGCATTAGCTAGAGCATCACGAAGAATAACATCATCAATGTTCTCAATGTTCATGAAAACATTCTTAACAGCATCACTAATCTTCTGATCAGCTTTAGGAGCAAGCTCAGGAACTTGTGACCAAACATTGCTTGCAATCTGTGCAGCCTTCTTGTTCACATCATTTCTTATTTGCATCTCAGCAATAGATGTAGGATCTCCTTCTTTATTAAGAAGCTTCCTACCTTCAAAGATGTCATAAGCATCTTCAAGCTGTGTCTCTGTTGCTGCTTTAGGAGCCACCTTTACTTCAGGCGGTGGTGTAGATACATCCATCTTAGGCTCTATACGGCCTCTAGCAGCCTGTTGACGCTCTGCTAATATGGCATCTAACTCTCCCACCTTTGTCTTACCTCTAGCAAGCCTAGCGGCTGTTAACAAGCCACTTGTTTCTAGTGTTCCACCAATAGCACCGATAGCTCCAGCAGTGCCTGCCTCAGTGAGGTTGATTCCTTCAGCAACTTTCTTTTCTTCTGCCACTAAGTTTGCTTCAATTTCCTTAATTTGATCAGCCACTTCTTGCTGCTGTTCTGGTGGAAGCTGTGCCACCACTTGCTTAGCTTGTTCAACCTTGGCTCTTGTGTTTTTGTTAGCAGCGTCTTGTGTTACAAGTTTTCTACGCTGTTCTTGTACGTTACCTAAAGCAGCGCCTGTTCCTTCAACAGTGGGAACAGTGAGTGCAGCAGTAGTACCAAGCCTACTAGCTAGTGCTGCTCTAATTCCTTTTGTGGCAGCTTCTTTAACAAAGACATTCTTAGCTACAGTACCAGCACCTAAAGAGATGGCTGTAGTTGGATCACTAATAACACTACCCAATGCATCAAGAACAGGGGTAAATCCTTTCTGTCCTTTATCACTGAAATAGCTTGCAGTGTTGTCAAAGATGTCATAAGCTTTCTTAGCTTTTAACAAGTCTTCTTTACTAGCATTGTTTAAATATTGTATCTCTTGTGTGCCTGAAATAAGGTTACCAAAAGATAGCATACGCATGTGGCTAGCCCACCGCTTAACATAATCATCTTTGGTTTCATTAGGAAGCATAACTCCCTCTTTACCAAACCTAGCTGTGGCGTAGTCATTAATGGCTTTAAAGTTGTCTGGATTTTCAGATAAGTCTTTGAAAGAAAATTGACTCTCCTTAATCTTCTTTTCTCTTTCTAGATTGCTAGCAGCAGCTTGAATGCTACTTTGTTTAGCTGTCTCTACTAGAGAAAGCTTAGGTGCGGGAACAGGAGCAACTTCTGCTACAACAGCATCAGCAGGTGGTGTCCAGCTACTTGTTACAGCATCAGCAGGAGGCTTCCATCCACCAGTGGAGGGAGCAACAGTGGCTTCTACAGCGTCAGAAGGAGGAGTCCATGCCATGTTTATTTCTTACCCTTAGTGTAGGGCTTACCATCAGGGCCGGTTGTTGTTTCACCCGGTTGCAGAGTGGCCCACTTAGCATCAAACTGTGCTGGTGTAGGCAGCTTCTGTGGAGCAGCCGCAGGCTGTCTAGCAGGGGCAGGAGTAGGCGCTGCTGGCGTTGCTGCTGTAGGCGTTGCTGCTGGCGCTGGTGGGGGAGGAAGTGGTGTTCCTCCGACAGTGGGCAATCTAGCTACACCATTCTGATCAAACACAACACCAATAGAAATCAAAGCTGTCTTATGAAGTTCAGACTTAGGCTTGCCATCAGAGTTTGTCATCTGAGCAATAACAGCGTTTCTTCCGTTATTTATGCCTTGTCTATAAAGCTTCTCAGAAGCCAAGTCTTTAGGCTGTACAGAAGTTGATCCATCAGGATTAGTAATGGTGATGAATGAGCCGGGAGGCATAGAGTCTTGAACAGCAGAAGCAACACCTTTAGTGGCTGCTGAAATGTAATTAGCTGCTGATATTTTCTCTACGTTAGTTTCTTGTTTATCGAGCAACAACTCACGTTGTTTCAATTCACCAGTTAAGAGAGCCACTTGTTTGGTGTCACCAGCTTTTTTTGCTTCAATAATCTTATTAGCAAGGTCTGTTCTAATATCAGCTTCTGTAACTTTCTTATCAGTGGCTAAAAGTTTCTGTCTATTCTTCAATTCTAATTCAAGCTTAGCTTTAACTTCTGGGTCTTTTTCTGCTTGAATCTTTGTAACAAGATTAGACTGTATCTGTTCATTGCTTAATGACTCAGTGCGAGTAAGGGTTTCAGCCACAACAAAAGCAGCCACCTTAGCAGAAGCCGCTTGAAGAGCCACAGGATCTTTATCTTCCTGTGCCTTAACTACAGCAAGCTTTGCTTGTTTAAATTGTGCATCATAATTAGAAGAAGACAAAATACCTAAGTTAAACTTAACTTCACCTTCAGGCATTTTAGGTTTGAAGTTCATTGCTCTTCTTAACTGTTCTGGATCAAGACCTAAAGGAGCCACAATACGTTTAAGTTCTTGTTCTTGTGTGCCTGCTGTAATTTTTTGAATGAGGGACATGTTCTTATTAGCTTCAACAGGAGCAGCCTTAGCAGCAGACATGTCATACATGTTGTTAACAAGATCATCTACTGACTTACCAGTATTGGTAGAAGCAAGCTGTGCAAAGTCTGTAAACTTAACTACAGAAGGATCCCAATCAGCCTGCGCTGCTCTGGCTTTTAAAGCAGCAATGGCAGCAGGGTTTGTAGCAGCAGTGACTAAATCATCATTAGACACTGTAGGAAATTGAGACTTAAGAAAGAGAACATCCTCTTTCATTTTATTAGCTTGCTTATCTCTAGCATCTTTTACTTTATTGTGGTTATCAATAAGCATAGACGCTTGAGCAGCAGCTAGTTCTCTAGCATTCTTTTCTTCTTTTTTAATATTCTCAGTGATGGTGGTAGCAGCACCAGTTGCAAACGCTTGAAAGAAATTACCAGCCATTACATCACCTCTTTCTGTTTACGTGCCATAAGACCTGCTGGCTTTGTTTCTTGTACTTGTTCAACAGTTTTCTCCATGCTCTCTAAAGCTTTCTTCATAGCAAGCTTAGCAATACCAACAGGAACAATGTTTTGTTTTTCTATCTCATCAGGATAAACAATGTAGTCTACGTCACTAAGCTCAGCAAATGTAACTAACAATTCAATAATGACAGGCATAATAAGTATGCCCATGTCCAGTGTATGAACACCTTCACTCACATGGTTAAGCATGATTGATTGTGCCATCACAGACAGAGGCACTTTAGTTTCTATGGCATCAATGGCATTAGACATTACTTCTGGATCAGAAAAACTATCCATATATCTTTGAACAACCTCACCAATATTAACTAGTTGAGGAGGCTGTTGCCAAGGTCTACTCTTCTCAGGAGCAGTCCAAGAAATGCCCGGAGCTACGGGCTGTAGTACATCAAGAGGGCTTGATTTATTTGGTTGCATTTAGCATTCCCTTTCTAGCTTCTCTAATACCCTGTACTGTGTCAGCAACAATCTTCATATTCATATTTTCTTTTTTAGTTTCTTCTGTTTGTTTCTCTTTGGTAGGAGCAAAGCCCATAGGCTTTTTCTTAGAAGCAAAAGGTTTATTAGAAGCAATGATGCCTTCTATTTTGTTCATGTATGATTTAATGTGTTGCATTTTTAAAATCCTATTATCCTAATAACCACTTAGATAGTTTCTCACCTAAAGTATCAGCTATTTTACTACCACCACTGGAGGTCAACAGCGCAGCACTCAAACTACCTAAAGCTGCATAGTAAGCAGCGTCTGCTGCTGCATCTCCAGCATACTTAGTTGCATTAGAAGTAATAGTCACTTTAGAAATTTCATTAGCTCTCATTAAAGCATTATCAGAAGTCTTCCATGCTGTCTCAAGCTGATCTCTGTATGTCTGAGAAAGCTGAGCATATGTAGAGGCAGACAAATCTGTGGCATTCTTAGCATTGACAGCAGCCATTGCATTTATTTCTCTAGTGTTTGCTGTAGAAACATCTGCCAACAATTTAGCGTTGGCTATATTAATCTGCCCACTCAAGTTTGCATTAAACTCTGCTCTATCATTTGCTTCCTGTGCATTAAACTTAGAAAGCTCATCAGCAGCCGACTTATTAAACATAGACACTTTGTTCTTTTCTGCTGCATTATATTGTGAAGCAGAAAGAGCAAGCTGTGCATTTATTTTATCAGCTTCTAGTGCATTAGCAGCATTAGTTGCCTTAGCTGCATTAGCAGCAGCGGTGTCTGAGATAATTGAATCAGCAATTTCTTTAGCTTTAAACAAAGCTGTTTGTTGTCTGTTGTCTAAGTTCTTAACATCTAAAGTTAGGAAAGCCTTAGCATTTTCTACAGCCACTTGTTGTCTATTGTTTAGATTGGTTGTTTCTAAGTTAGCAATCTGTGCTGTCTTAGCTAACACCAATGCTTGTCTATTAGACAAGTTCTGTAAGTCCATTGTGCCTGTTAAACGTGCGTTCTCTAAAGCAATGGTTACATCAGCAGTGAAGTTTTTATCAGCAATGTCAGCAATACGAGCAGCGTTCAATACTTTAGTCTGGAAGTTTTGATCAAATTCTTGTCCTAAAAATTTAGCTCTTTGTTCTCCCAACACCATTGCTGTTTGTTGTCTGTTAGACAGGTTCTGTAAGCCCATCTGTTCAAACACTTTGGCATCAGTGGCAGCAATAGGAAGAGCAGCTTCTAATGTGGCTTGAACAATGGCCTGTCCTGCCATGCTGCTAGCACCAAGTCCTCTAGCGGCAAGCTGTGCTGTAACACCACGCATAGAAGCAGCAGCCCAAGGTGGTGGGTTTCCTGCGTCAAAGTTTGTTAACAGTTTATTAAGCTGACCTTGTGTGGTCATCTCTTCTGTCACTACACCTTGAGCAGCTTGTGTCTTAGCTAGAGCAGTTTCCACTGCTGTTTGATCTACAGCAGATCCACTAACAATTTCTCCAGCCTGTAGGGTTCTTTTTTCAGGCGCTTTCACAAGCGTTGTTGTTCCTTGAGCAGCTTGTTCCTTACCCACTGCTGTCTCAGTTGGGATAGCGGTGGCAGCTTGTGCCTGTGCTCCTTGAGAGACAGTGCCTTGTTCTGCATTCACTCCAGTAAGGCTAGCAGCAAGTTTTGCTTGTGCAGCATCTGTTGTTATTTTTTCTGCTGCTGTTTTTGGAGGAGCAACCACTTCGGTAGAAATGACATTAGTTGAGGGAGCAGCTTGTTGTGTAGCGGGTGCTTGTGGTGTTGCAGACACCATTCCGGGAGTGATTGCTGTAGTTGTCGCAGCACCCATAGTGGCTGATGGATTAGAGGGTTCTACAGCACCGCCAACGGCATAACTTCTTTCACCTCTAGTAGATTTAGTACGCTCACTTAAAAGATCAATGAGGAGAGAAACAGCAGAAGTTACATCCTTACCTTCTTTTTCTTTTTCTGTTGGTGGCTGTTGATCCCTACTGCCTAAATTAAAGGGGTTTGTGCCGCTAGGAGTGACTGCATTGGCTGTACCGAATGTTCCAGCAGCAGACACAACGCCTTGACCAGTAGCAGAAGGGACAGTGAGTCCTTGTGCTCCACCCATGCCGGTGGGAGCAAATGGGTTTATAGAAGAAGTTAAATTAGGAGTGGCTCCTTTTACAATTCCTTCTGTTGCAGGCGCTGCAAGATCAAAACTAATAGGTGTTCCACCTGCTGGTAGAGGAGTTGCAGATGGTGCTGCTGTAAAGGAGGGTGCTCCAGAAGCGCCAGACCCAAAGCTGTAATCAAGCTGTGTAGGAAGACTACTAGCTGTTACACCAGTGTAAGCACCAGCAGGTACAGAATTTAGAGCAGCAGTTTCAAGACCAGCATATGCGGTGGTATTGCCTGCTGCTAGTGCATTAGCCGCAGTAGCTTCTTTGGCTGCTAAAGCAGCGGCCTCTGCTTCTGTTAATGTAGCGCCTGTGCCAACTGCATCAGCAGCAAGCATTTCAGTCCCATAGAGATAACCACCAGTAACAACAGCAATAGTTACCCAACCTCCGGGAATTTCTTCATTTACAAAATCATCAACCTGTGATCCAAGTTCTTTAACAGTGCCGCCAATACCACCACTATCATCTAAGCCTACAACATCATCAAGAGCTTTACTGATGGGATCATTACCACCATACAGTTTAATCTGCCTATTACCTACGTGTTTAAACGCATTACTTGGTAATGAAGGTATTCCTAAAAGAGCTAAACTATTACTATATCTCATACTGTGGCCTTCCAATAAAATTCAGGAATATCTGACTTAGTTACAGGAACACCTAAACTTTCTAACAACGGAACAATCTGATTATTGTCTGGCGTTGGGCCATATATTACTTTAATATCAGATTGTTTTATTTTTTGAATAAACTTAGTAAGTGATTTAACTAGTGTCATTGGTTTATCCAAAGAATATAAATGACAATACACGACACCCGGCTTAATCTTTCTAAGCTCTAAGACAGACTCATTCTCTTGTAACAAGATAGAGTCCCCCGACTTAACAAGTCTATAAATAGCATTAAGTCTTTTAGTTGGGTCTTGTCCTATTGATCTCATATATTGTTCAATGATATAAGAGGCTTTACTTTTAGGAGCAGCTACAGCACCACCTTGTGCATATCCAACCATCCCACCCTTAGCCATGTTCTCAGCAAACTTAGAAGTGATGAAAGCATATCGCTGTGCATCTGATGGTCTAGACATTAAGAACTCATCAAACATTTGCATAGGGCCTTCATAGCCCATCTTTCTAGCTACAACTTCTTTTTGTGTTGCTGTGAAATTTTCTTTCATTTTTTTACTACCCTATACAAATATTCTAAAAAATGTTGATTATCTTTTAACACTGATATCAATCCTGTAGTTAAACAATACACTTGTCTTTCGTTCATATTAAGTTGCATGGCATTATCTATTGCGTGTACAGTTTCATGTAACACTGTATCCACTTCTAGTGGCAGGGGCTGACCGTTCTTTATTTTTATTTTTAAATTATCCCAGTCACACTCACCAACAGCGTCTTTTAATTCATCTAAGTAAACAATCTCATATTCCCTACCAATTATGTTTAGGTGGTTTGGAGACATTATATCACCGCTTAAGCAACAAGTCCATTTAAATACACTGTCTTACCATTTTGTTTAGTTGCTGTCAACTCTTGTTTCTTAAGGTTGTTTGGGTCATAGGAAACATGAACCCACCCACTGTCAGGAATGCCGGGAGTGTAGAATTCAAGGATGAGTTGTGTATATTCTAAATTGTCCATAATCCATTGAGCCAACTCAGCATTAGCAACACCGGGTATTTCTATATCGGCTGCTTGGCCCTTGCAATGGTCTGAGGTACGAGATCCTCCCACAGCAGCATTACTTTCCGCACTGCGAAATGCACTATTACACTTTACACCTTTTTGATAATGGTCTCTAATAGGTTGTAATACTTTCTCACACAAGAGTTTAAGGCTAGCAACGGCTGCTTCATCAGGTGTATTATCCAGACCTAAACGCAAAGCAGTCTCAGACTTAGTAAGTTCATGTAAAGAGAAGTTGGCTGTTAAATTCATTTCATATTCCTTAAAGTGTTATAAGTTTCAATACAAGCATTAAGCTTTCTTATGGCTGTGTCGCCTTCGGCTGTGATGGCGATAAGAGATTCAGCAACCGATCTGTCAAGTTCGGTTCGTGTTTCTCCGCTGTTATCTCCAGCGGCAGTGGTGGCATCTGAGGAGGGACATACGGAGCCTTGGGTGGGGATTGACAAGCGCAGATCACCAGTGGCAATGTTAGCCCTAAGAGTAGTGATTTTCTTTTCAGCATCTTTGTTAGACTTTCTTAATGTATCTGCATATGTTGTAGCCACAACAGCCATCTGCTTCTCTGTGTCTCTAGCCTTCTCATTCAAAGCAGCAATCTCAGCTTGTTGCTTCATGTGAGCGTCATGACCACCCTTCCAATAACCCCCTCCAAAACTGCTTAGAACAGCCAGCAAGACGGTTAAAAGTATGTAAGGGTTAAGGATGCTCATGGGGCAGGCGGCTCATTGTCGTTGGCTTCTGCCTTAGCACTTGCATTGGCAATTGCCTTAACACCAGAGCGTCCAGCAACACCACCTAACACACCAGTGATGAATACCATTATTGTTGAGATCTGTTGTGTATACACCTTATCAATAGCTGCCATGCTGCCATTCATTGGTTGTGTAACAAAACTCACTGAGTACAGAAACATGCCCATAGAAGCAAGCAAGATTGTCACCAACACCACAATGACAAATGCCCATACCCTTACTTCAATCTCATCTGCTGTCAGGCGACTATTTTGTTTATATCCAATTGTTGGCATTACTTCTTCTCCTCTGGTTTAACAAGCATTTCAGGACAAGTTCCTGCTGCTGTACAAATTGGTGGCTTACATTCTTCACTATTCCAATTCTTTGGATCTTGGCAAGGATAGCGATAGCGGTCTTCGCAGCCTGTCAAACACAAGATTGTCACTAATACTAATAGGCTTTTTATCATTTTCCTTCCTTTCAATCTTTCTTCTAAGTCTTTCTATCTGCTCAGTTTGTTGCTTCACTTCTTGTTTCTGTGCAAGAACATCAAGGTACATCCAAGCTAATAAAGGTAACATAAAAGCTACTAAGACAACGGCAGTGATCCATCCTAATACTCCCATCACATCACTTCCTTGTACTTGTGAAACGACAGAAGAAGAATCCAGAGGTATCCGATAAGCACCAGAGTCATAAGGCTGTAGACGAGCTTTCTTTGTCTGTCCTGTTCTGTTACCTGACGTTGCCATCTTTTAATTCTTTCACGCTTTTCTTGTACCAGCCTTGCCGCTTCTTGTTCTGCTCCTATAATGTCTCTCATCTCAAACACTTTGCTATATAAAGCTCCCATCTCTGGAGGGCTTTGATACACCATAGTTTCTCTGATGGTCTTTTCTAATGCTGCCATCTGATCCATTGCCATCACCCGCTTCAAAGCGGCTTCCATTAGATTGGCATCTGGATCGTAAACTGTTTGGCTCTTCTCTTCTTCTTCTCTTATGTGTGCAGCTAGTTGTTCTTGAAGTTTAAAAAACTCAGTGAGTTGGGAAACTACATCCACCATCACCTGAGTTTCATCTACTACTACAAATTGTTCTTTCTTCTTTGTGTTTGAAACTAAAGCAATAGGTGTAGGCTTAGCCCCAAATAGCTTGCTCCAAAACCCTCTTACTTCTTTACCTATTCCTACAACTTCATCTACTGTCTTTTTAACTTCCATGAAGGAAGTTTTGGCTTGTTTATAAAGCTCACAGCCCTCTTTAATTGCAGCTACACAGGCATTGGCAGCAAAGAGTATGGAGATAGGATCAATTTCACATACCTACTATTTTTTTAAAAAACTCAGCAGCAGCACCCGGCCCTATTAATACAGCCACCATCACTGCATAAAGCAAATATTCAATCTTAGACATACGTAAAGAGCCCTCAGACAGAGACTTACATATCTGTCCATATCTCTCAGCACACACTGCTTCATGCACGGCTAGTCTTTTGTCTGTTTCATCTTCAAGCATTTGTTATTCCTCTGGTTGCAGGATGGCGTTTACCAAGTTGGTTGAGAGTTTGATTTCGTTCATTTGGATTCCAGTGCAGTGATGCGGTTAGTAAGTTGGGTGATGGTGCTAACTTGGGTGTCAATGATTGCTTTCATCTCTTGAATGGCGGCTGTCAGAGTGGCAACCAAAAAGGATGTGTCGATGCCTTGGTAAACAGGATTGCCATCTGCATCCACAGCATCTTTTTCGCCAGTTACGCAATCAGGAACAATAGCTTGTAACTCATGCGCAATAAAACCTTCACCATCAGAACCATCAACATTCCATTTGTAAGTTACTGGTTTAAGCGCAGCAACACGGGTTAACGCATTTACCATCGGTTCAACTGTATTTTTTAGACGATAATCAGATGAAGTTGCATAAGTGGTAGCGCTGCCGCTTGTAGATATAACACCAACACGCCCATTGGGATTATAAAATTCAATTTGATAACGGCTACTGGTGTCGTTTGCTTTAGTAGAAATTGGTGTAACAGAGCCGCTTGGGGAATAGGCTTCTATCTTTGATGTGTATTGACTAAATGCACTTGTAGTCCCCACCAGCAAGTTACCGCTGGTGTCTATACGCATACGTTCGGTGGATGTTGTTTGGAATACCAAATTTCCAAAACTTGCTTGCGCCGCATTAAGAACTATATTGCCAGTTGCCCCATCTCTGTATAACTCTCCATATTGATTGGAAGCAGTTATTCCAATTCTAAAAGTTGCACCGCCAGCGCCTAAATGCAAAGTCGCATTTGGCGAACTTGTACCAATCCCCACATTGCCGCCAACTGGATTTAACAAAAGCGAATATGTAGTCGCAAGATTTGTTGTGTCGCAAGATTGCAACCAAGAGCCTGTTCCACCACCTTGACCAATATCTAATGTTCCAGTAAATCCGCCGCCAGCTTGGAGTCTTAGCACTGCGCTTGCGGCTTGAGTTGTTCCTGATGATGCCGCAGAGGTATTTGAACCAGCAGTACCTACGAATTGTGTTCTAAAGTTTGTAGCAACTGAAGCAGTACCAATACCCACATTACCACTTGCATCTTTCACAATGCCTGTCACGCCAACAGTCAGCGTGTCTGTTGTGGCATCTCCAAGCGTGGTGTTGCCAGTAGTGGTCAGGTTAACCAGTGTCTCTGTGCCTGTGTTGGTGAGGCCGGGGGTGGTGATTCCCGTTGTGCCGTCAAGGACGATTGGGGGCATTATTTATTCTCCTTCAATGCCGCTACATCGGCTTGTAGTTGGGTGATGAGGGCTTGTTGTTCTTGGATAGCTTTTACCAATGATGGAATTAAGTTTGCGTTAACCGCTTTGTATGGTTCTTCACCCTCTGGTGGCTCATCAATCCAGTTTGAAACCATGTCAGGGAAAACCAGTTCAAGTTCTTGAGCAATAAAACCACGAGCATTTTTAATGTTCTCGCCTTTGTTTTCTTTCCAATCAAACTTTCTTGGTTTTAACGCCAATACTTTTTCTAAACCATCATCTAAATCACGAATATTTTCTTTTAAGCGTTGGTCAGAAATTGCGGTAATGGTTGTGGTTGTAGCGTTTACAACTCCAGCAGTTGTTACATAAAATCTATAAGCACTAGCATTGGTTGAATATAAGTTCCATGTTGAATATGCGCCAGAACTGTCTTGTACGACTGTTTTAACAACTGGATTAGATGCGTCAGCAGAAAATATAAATTTCATGCCTACGCCAGCAGTCGCACTTGTATTTGTAGTCCCCACCAGCAAGTTACCGCCACCAGACTGCAACACCAAGTCCTGATATGCAGTGCCTACCTTAGTTGCTTGAATAAATGCTTTGTCAGTAGATGTGTTGTATCCAATCAGCAATCTTTGATTTGTGTTTGTTCCAGTTATTGTTAGCTGTGCAAGGTCATTAACATAAGAGGCTTGGTCTGCAACTACTTGCAGTTTTGATATTACTGAAGTTGCGCCAATCCCCACATTACCAGAGTAGTCGATGGTCATTGCAGTGTTTGTAATTCCACTGGTGTAATTATTAGATGTGCCGAACTGAAGGTATGAACCACTACCAGAAAAATAAGAGGCTATTCTTGCTCTTGGAGCGTTTCCATTTTCAGTAAAGTCTATACCTGAGTAATCATTTGTGCTGGTTGCGCCTTGCGTAGTAATCGCCATAGGGCTTGTGCCAGTAAATGATGTGATACCAGCCGTACCCCGTACATCCAATTTTGAAACTGGCGAACTTGTACCAATTCCAACATTACCAGAGGACTGAGAATTTAAATACAAAGCCGCACCATCAATATACTGATTTTTATACGCCGCACCTGTTCTGTCGTAAGTGGCTATGCGACCAAAATCACCTGATGAGTCGTACCATACCTCAACACCTTTACCTGATGTTGGGGCAACAGCAGTTGAACTTACAGCACGAAGAGTAGCCGTTACATCTAATTTTGATGCTGGCGAAGCAGTACCAATACCCACATTGGCGCTGGTGTCCACAGTAAGAGCAGTCGTTCCTGCCGTCTGCAATTGCAACACGCCGCTGGTGTCAGCAGTGTTTACTAAGCCTGCACTGGTGCTGGCATTGATTGTTACAGCCATTGTGTGTTCTCCTCATCTGCTGGCTCCGGTTCGTTGCCTTTTGTTTTCCAAACCAAAAAAGCTTGGTAGTCTGTGTTGTCTTCACTCATTGGAATAGAGGTCATAGAACCATCTCCATTATCACGAACAACAACACTTATTTGACCAAAATTATCTTTGTGTAATTTATACATTTATAACTCCGCTGAACAAGAAATTACTGCTGTGTTTACACCATTAGCAATTAACCGTGAATTTGCTCCAGCAGTTAAACCTGAAGCAACAGTAGTGGTTACTTGGCAAGAATTTATTCCTAAATGCTCAGACACAAGGGCGGTACAAGTTGTTAGAGAATCATCTCCTTTTTGTGTAGAAAACCCTGATGCAGTTGTAAAAGTTACAGATGGATAACTACGTTTCTGTACTTGATAGTTGTAAACATATCTAGCTTGTGTTGCGGAATTTGCCCCGCCATTTAAAAAATTGACATAAGTTGATGAACCGCCAACTGAGGTTAAAGTTTCAAAGTAGCGTTGACAAAGTTGCAACTCAGTCCCATAAGGTCTGTAATCAAAGCTAGTTGCTGTTGAGCCTTTTTCTAGCTGTACGCCTGTGATGTAGAAAGTAGCGCCGTTTGTGCCGACTACTGATGTTGTTCCTGTAACGCCCCAAATATCTGAGCCAACCCAAGAGCCAGATGTAGTTGTAT
>Ga0214921_10001682_pt1 | contig 37195 bp, 33 predicted proteins | sample LL1505_MetaG_FD_177992 | JGI IMG/M metagenome (GOLD analysis project Ga0214921, IMG submission 177992) | Freshwater microbial communities from Lake Lanier, Atlanta, Georgia, United States - LL-1505 | ecosystem: Environmental > Aquatic > Freshwater > Lake | place: USA: Georgia | collected...
AGGCAACCCCATACAATAAACTCCAATACCACGCCATAATAATTTTATAATATAATGATAAGAATCATTTACAATTGGGAAATAATGTTTTAGTTCATCCACATATTTCTCGATAGATGTATTTGAGAAATATTGAACAGTATTAAAAATAAAATCAGGATGTGGTTCTTGTAAATGAGGGGCTGTCATTTCTTCACTAGTATTTTTATTTCCTAACATATTTTTTAATGATTTTTTTTCCATCGTATCATCCAGTTTTTCTTTATCTTGCTTCTTATCATTCTTCTTAACAAGCTTTGTCATTTTAACCCGATCTGCTAATAATTTGGGGTATTTATTACTCTCAAGTGTATCAACTTCTATTGCAAATTCTTTAATCAGAATCAAACAATCATCTGTATTTTGCTGAAATACAATTGCTGGTAATTTTTGTTCTTCTTTTAATTTAAATAATAGACTAGAATATTTAAATTTGTTACCCTCGTTAAAATTAATCTTAAAATGATCAATAATTTTTTTTATTTTCGGTTTATTATCAATAAATTTATCATTATAAGATAATACCATAAAAGTAAGTAGTTGTTTGAAATAACAATTTACTTTGTCTAAATGTATTCTTTCATCTTTATTGAAAAATTTATAAGGGGACATATTACAGAGATTAAATTCTTTCATCAATTCATTAACAAGATCCCAAACATCAGGAGGTGTTGGTTCTAAGTTCTTATCCAATATATTACTAGTAATGAAATCTTCTTCTGTAATAAGTGCAAAAGGATGGATAATATTTAATTTATTATTATCATAATAATATCTTTGTAAGTTAAAAAATCTCTTCTTACATTCAATCTTATTAACTGTATTACTATTAATACTTTGGAACCATTCCACAATAGATCCTACATTACCAATTGTTGCGGACAATGCAAGGAATGACACATTATTTAATACTTTTGCAATATATTCCATTGCAAAGCCTTCTTTCTTTCCAATCATATGAACTTCATCAAAAATAATCCATTTAAAATCATTTTTAATAAATGGTAGGAAATCAACAATTGTATCAGCTGTACCTACAATTGAAGGTGCTTTATTTAAAATATCTATCATATCATCTCTAACTGGTGATGTTTGATATGTTTTTGTTAATATGGGGACATTTGTACCTAGAATATTTCCAATATAAGCCGATAATTGCCAAGCCAATGCATCTGTTGGAACAACAAATAATGATTTACCTTTTGTTGTGACATATCCTGATATAACAGATTTACCAGCTGATGTAGGGGCTGTTATAACTGTTGATATATTATTATCAATATTATTAATTACATCAATTTGCCAATCATCCAATTTATTAAAACCTTTTTGATTTAGTGGTGGCATTTGTGTATAAAATTTTGTAAATTGTAGTTTAATCAAATCCATTTTACTAATAATTTGTTCCATTTTATTTAATAATCGAGAGTATTCTTGCGCCAGTTCTTTTGTTAATTTAAATTGATCTTCCATTAATCTCAAATAAATATTTGCAACAAAATCAAAATTATTATTTTTTATTTGATAATCTAATGTATGAAGGAGTAATCTAATCTTGCCTTCTCTAGTTGTTGGTTTTGCTCCCAAACTATATTTTTCAATTAACATTATATCATCAGCTACGGCTGTTTTCTGTTTTTCAAGATAATTTGTCATTATAATCATTTCTTTAGTATTTAATTGTTCTTTATTCTTCTTTTTATCTAGAATTATTTCTTCTTTAGTTTTTTCAGGATTTATATATTGTTGAATATTTTTTGGATTAAACCCATTATCTGGTCTTAATGCTACTTTAATAGTTGCTTCTTTATTAATATTATAATTTTTATCTTCATAAGTTTTTTGAAAAAAACTAAATTCCCAATTACCTTTATTATTCATATTATTCTTTATAGTTATTTATTTAAAACTAATTGGTGATTAATTCATTTTTTTTTATATTTCTTAAATAAAGACCAAATATTATTATAATGAAAACAATAAGAAATAGTATCATATTACAACTCTTATTATTTGTATTTGGGAAATAATCCCGATGTTGTATATCTGTACCAAATGTATAAGACTCTTGAGATAAATCAGATAATATAATACGATCATCTTCCATATGATTATATTTAACGGTACGTACTTTTAACTTATCAAATACTCTACTCATTTCTGTATCAATTTGCTCTGTAATAGGAAATAATGATAATAATATTCTTGCAGCTTTTTTATTAATAACATATCCAAAAAGTCCATATAATATGTTAGGTACATCAAAATATTTTAATTCTTTACTAGGTGTATATTTATGTGCTCCTAAAAATAAAATATCATAATTATCAATATTTTTCATAATATCAACTAGCTTATTATTATAATCACTATCAAACCATATATCATCTTCAAGAATTAATACACGTTCATCTGGACCATTTAATATTTTTTCCCAAGCCAATTTATGAGATAATGCGCAACCAACAGCCCCTTTTGTTAATATTGTATATAAACCCTTTTTATTATCTAATGCTGCATTTATACCATTTTTTGAAATTATTTTATTAGATAAACTGGCGATATCTAATTTTTTAGCATCAATTGCATTTATTCTTTCAACTTTTATTTTATTATCTATTTTTCTTAATTGATCTTCAATATTATTTTTTCTATCAGGTCTTCTTTCTAAATTAATATAGAGAATTTTGCTAAACATAAATATTTATATTTTATACTTAGAAATTATTAGTCTTATGATGCAAAATTGGACAAGCTATTTTTATAAAAATTGGACAAGATATTAAAAAATTGGACAAGATATTAAAAAATTGGACAAGATATTAAAAAATTGGACAAGATATTAAAAAATTGGACAAGCTATTTTTATAAAAATTGAACAATATTTATTTAAAATTACAATAATATTATAATATTATAATGAATGGTTTAATGAATATTGGTAATACTTGCTATCTCAATTCTGGATTGCAAATGTTAATTCATATTGAAGATTTATGTAATTTAATTTTAGAATACTCAGATAGATCATCAATATTAAAAGTTATTAGTAATTTTATTAATGAATATCATAATGGAAATAATGTTTTGATACCACGAGATATTAAATCAATAGTTGAACAAAGACAACATATGTTTATGGGATTTAGACAACATGATTCTGCTGAATTTATTGTATTTTTATTAGATATTATTGATGAAGAAATAAAAAAAATATCAAAAGAGTCTAATGGAATTGTTCCTATATTTTCATTAGAAAGTAATGTTAGGGTTAAATGTAAATTAAAAGCTTGTCTTAATATTAATGAACATATTGAAAAAAATAATTTCCTATTACTAGATATAAATAATGATAGTAAAACGCTAGATGATTGTTATAGATTGTCCAAATCATCTGAAATATTAGAAGAAAGTAATTATAATTGTGATAAATGTAAAAATAAGACAATTGCTTCTAAAAGATCAACTGTTATTAATTGGCCTAATAATTTGATTGTTTGGTTAAAGCGTTTTAAACAGAAAGGAATGAGAGTAGATAAAATGGATAATATGCTAGAAATACCATTGGAATGGAGACATAATATGAAATTACAAGGCTTTGTAATCCATTCAGGTGGCTTACACGGAGGACATTACATTTATGTTGGATTAGTTAATAATAAATGGTATCTATTTAATGATTCATCTGTTAGTGAAATACAATATCAACAACAATTATCTAATTATTTAAATTGTGCATATTTATTATATTATAAAAAAATAGAAAATATATAAAAATATATATTATATAATATTCATATGATTGAATATTATATAAAATCAAAAAATGGGAATATCAATATTTTAGAAGGTATTGATATAGATAATTGTAAAGGTATTATTATTAATATTCATGGTTTGGCTTGTCATTTTCAGTACATTCACAACACACTAGATGAGATTACTAATAGAGATGAGTTGTTCTCTAAATTTGGATATAAAACATTTGGTTTTGAATTTCATGGACACGGTAAAAGTGAAGGACGTAAATGTACTATTTATGATTTTAATGACTTGATTATTGATTTACATAATGTAATAGAAATGATAAAAATAAAATATCCTAATATTAAAATATTTTTATTAGGCGAATCAATGGGAGGAGCTGTTATTTTAAAATATATTGCAACTAAATTAAATAATATTAACGGTATAGTATTATTAAGCCCAATGTGTGGTATTGATAAAGAAATGCGCCCTAATTATTGTTTAGAAAAAATATTATTATGGACAAGTAGAATATTTCCTTTATTACCATATGGATTAAATAAAAATATAACAGAAGAATCGACAACTAATAAAGAATACATAAATGCATATAATAAATGTATCTATAAATTTTCTAAAGGTTATCCATTAACAACATTAAGAGAATTATATAATACTAGTATATCATTATTAGATTTGGCTAATAAAATAGATTGCCCTTGTTTTATTATTCACGGGGAAAATGATAATATTACACCAATTAAATCAACTATTAAATTTTATTATAAAATTACTAATAATAAAAATAAATTATTAATTATTAATAAAGGCCACAATTTATTGGTTCCTAAAGATAAAAATGATAAAGAACCATATAATATTTGCAATAACATATTAGAATGGTTTAATAGTTTAGTATCTGTCTAATTTACGAATATTATTACTATTATTATTTGATAATGATCTATTTGTAGTTATTGAATTATTATTTAGATTCCTATTATTATCAATTTCATTATTTATAGTATAATTTTTATTAGATTCATCTACTATTTTAGATTTATTATAAAGTGGTTTCACTAAAGTACTAATACCTTTAGATACTGTTGATGCGGTATCTTTAATAAAATTATTAGATCCAATATTAATAATTTCATAAATTATATTTTTTATAGTATCTGCAAATGGTTTATTTAAATAAGATAGACCAAATAAGAATAATACAATATAAATTAATGATTTACCAATATCCCATATTATGAAACTTAATTTATCATAAAATGTAATTAATATTAAAATCAATAAGATTGTCATTTTATCAAGTTTATAATTATTTTTATTAATAGAGTCTTGTGTGTTATTATCCATTGTATTATAAATACATAATATAATAAAATATCTAAATTATTATATAATATATGTCTGATTTTAAGGAAAAATATATCAAATATAAACAAAAATACTTATTACTTAAAAATAAAACAATGATAGGAGGTGCATCCAAATCAGAACTAGCATTATATAAGGCCAATTGGTGCGGACATTGCAAAATGTTCATGCCTGTTTGGGATAAGCTTCAGCAAAATTATAAAGATACTAAAGTTAAATTTACAACTTATGATTCTGAAAAACATAAAGATCATATTGAAAAAATGAATATTCAAGGCTTCCCAACTATTCATATTATGAAAGGTGGTAGTATTGAAGAATATAATGGTGATAGAACATATGAAAGTTTAGAACAAAAAATTAAAGAACTAATCTAACAATTAGAATAGCATTCTAAATATTCATCTGTATCTGTATCTGTATCTAAATTTAGTTTAACGTGATCTATTAAAGAATCAATTTGTGATAATTTATCTTCTAATTTTGTATTTGTGGCTTTTAATTGTAAGATACTATCTTTGGGACATAATTTAGCCAAATTTGATAATGCTGATACAGTATTCTTGATTTCTTTCTTCTTCTTCTTTGTACATTCATTTAATATACTTTTAGTTTCTTTTATACACCATTTTTTATTTCTCTTAGATAATAAATACAAGTCTGTTTTAGTACTTAGCTTTAATAAATTTTTAAAATAAACATTTTTGCAGAATTCAGTGATTACTGGTTTTTCAACAGTATTATAGTAATTCATAATAGTATCAATTTCAGAATTCATTTAAATTTATTAAGAATTTATTTTATAATAAATTTAAATTATAATTTATTTTTTAACATTATTTGCATTTGTAAAATATATGGTAAAAAAGTTTCATAAGATTTTTTATATATCATATTTTCTATTTTTTTATATTTATCAATACTATCTAATTTATCTTCTTCAACATTTTCCAAATATAGATCATATAGATCATCAATATTATTAGATAAATAATTAATATCTGATAATATGTTATTTAATTTTTCTAAATATTCTATATTATTATTTTTAGAATTATACTGTTTAATTTTTTTTATCTTTATATTTATCTTATCTAGTTTAGATAAGATGCCATCATATATATCATCACCATAACTACTCATTATTTTGATATTATGCCCATGTCTTTAAGCCCTGCTATAATATTATTTAATTTATTATTATTTTTTTGAACAGTAGATGTCTTTTTTAAATCATCAAAATTATTTATTTGAACGTTTAAATTATCTTGGGTTATTTTTTGAGGTATTGGTTTATATGATATATCCTGTTGTCGTCTTTCATTTTCAATTTGAATTAATCTTTCTTTAATATTAATTTTTTCATTAATATTAATTTTTAGATCTTCTTGTTTTTTTATTTGATCAGGTACAATATTTGTAATAGGATTATAGATAGTATTAACTATATTAAATTTAGTTGTCTTTCTATCATCTTCTTTATTTTTTAATTTTGTTAAAACATCTGGATTGAATTTTTTTTTATTACGAAGAAATATATTATTTTCCATTTTTATATTATAATAGAATATATTTTAATATTACGAAATAAAGAGTAAAAAAGTAAATATATTAATGAGTTTATATGATATATTAGAAATTAAACCTAATGCTACAAAAATAGAAATAAAAAAAGCATACTTGAAATTAGCAAAAGTATATCATCCTGATAAGAATAATCAAGATACTACTGAAAAATTTAAAAGTATTCAGTCTGCTTATGAAATATTAATAAATGATTCAAGTAGATTAGAATATCAAAGATTAAATCAAACTGAAAGAATTAATTTTAAACAATTATTTAATAAGATATTAAATAATAATTTAGATATTTCAGAGTTTATGAAATATGGTATGAATATTAATAAACCTGATTTGGATTATATAAAAAATAATTTTATTAATTTTTTTAAAAATTTAAATATTAAAGAATTATTAGACTTGTATATAAATGGTAAATTAAAGAAAAAGAAATATACAGAGCCTACTAATTGTTCTGATACTGACGAGGTCTTTGATGAGAATAGTGCAGAATATTATTATAGCTTACCTATTAGCATACAAAAAATTAATCTTCTTGATATTAATATTAGTTTGAATATTAATTTAGGTGATATCATGTCTAATAAAAGAAAAATTTCTATTAAAAGAAAGATAGAAGATTCATATGAATCATCAACCTTTATATTTAATTTATCTAAACCATATATAATATTTCACGGTGCTGGTGATTATGATGATGGAGAACACGGCAATTTAATTATTAAATTAATTTTACCTAATAATATTAATTGGGATGAAGATATAATATTAATTGAACAATCAATGTCATTATATGAAATGATATATGGACTAAATATATCAATTAATGTTAATCCTAATAAAAAAATAGAAATTCCTAATTGGGTTCCAAGTCGTGATGGATTAATGATAGATTTAAATAAATATAAAGATGAGTTTAAAATAAATAATTATAATATTGCGATAAAATTATATTTAGATTATGAAAATTCTAAAGAAAGGGAACAAATGCTCAAACAATATTTCTGTTAATCAATCTACTAATAAACTTACCAAATTTCTCAAATTTAATAATAACTTTCTTATCTTCACCATATAGATCCCATTCATTACAAATATCTTCATCTAGATAAAGATCTTTACAAGTTGCTTTGTCCAGATAAATATCTTTTCCATTACGCAATTCTCGTGCAACAAAAATTTTATTTAATTTACTGAGTACTTTGGGATTGGCAAGTACTTTTTCTTCATCAGTTGCTTGACCATTATCTTTAATAAATTTGAACAAGTATGTTGGTAGTTCTTTTGCTGTGAAACCACTCTTTCCACCGCGTTTAGGTCTTGTATTCGCAGCTTTATGAAGATCATCAGAATGAGTTTTCCCAAGATGTTCAAGAAGTTTTTCATTTTCTTTATCTCTTGATTTAGACTCTTTCAGTAGCTTTGTTAAACTCTCAATAACTGCCGATAGTTGTTTAGTTGTATCAATGTTCTTAAGGTGATTCTCTTTAATTTTATCAAACAATTCTTTATAAGATTCTTTTTGTTTCTTCTCACGTTTTTTACTCTTCATCTCCTTTTCTTCATCAGAATCCTCTGACACATCAGAAATATCTGAATTATCGGGAATTTTAATTTCTTCACCATCTGATTCAGGTTCAGGTTCAGGTTCAGGTTCAGACTTTTGAGGTTCTGGTTTCTTAACTTCTTTTTTAGTAGGTGGCTTTCTAATAGGGGTTTTTTTAACAGGAACATCAGAATCACTAGTATCTGAAGCAGTTTCTACTACTTTAATAGGTTGTTTGTCGGTTGTTTTCTTCATTGATTTGTTCATTTTAGACATTAATATATATATTGATTATCAAATTCAATATATATATTATTCAATTTTTTTACAATAAATTGCTTCTTAATACCTAATTAAAAGACACAACTACACTGATATTATTATTATTATTTGTAATATAGTTATTATCAGCAGTATATTGTAAGGTTTTGTTATAAATAGATAACTTATTCTTCTTTAACTTTATATTCTTATTTATTTTATTTATTTTTTTATCTATTCTATTTTTATAATTCATTTCAATCTCAATGGCTTGTTGATTAGATAGAATATATTCAAGTATATTTTTAGATATGAACCATCTAAAGAAATTTAATTGTCCGATTGTTGTAATTATACATGTCTCATTAATGAAATAAGGTATTCGATCACCTCTACTAAAGGGATCGAAATGTTTTTTTTGATATGCTTTTAATTGTTGTTTATAAGAAGAATATATATTTATTATTTGTTCATTATATTTGTATGATATTTTGTGAAGTTTAGAATATTTTGTAATAAAATAATCTATTAATCTAATAGATATATTTGTATATGAAGTAATAATATTTATAAATATACTACTATTTGTATCATTTAAATAAAATGATTCAATAGATTTTAATATCATTGCTTCTTGAGAAGTTATTTTTATATTATCAATAACTTCTTTATTTAGGTCCACTGCAGAATTATTTAACATTAAAAATCAAAATTAATATACATGTATGAATAAAAATATCTTTATATGAAAAATTTAATTATTATTATCATAATTTATTTTGGATGAAGTTATTCTTAATATATTTTCAACATCATCATCTTTATCTGATAAATTATCTACAATATTTAATTTAATATCTTCTTTATCATCTATATTAATAGGTTCCTTATCATCGTTTAATATATTAGTTAGTTGTTTAGCATCATCTTCACAATTTTGTTCGGATGTATTATTATCTGTTTCTACTATTTCTGTATCATTTTTAAAATCTGAAGTGCAAGATAATAGTTCAGGATTGTATTCTAATTGACTTGTACTATCATCATAGTCTTTACTTTGTTTTAAAAATATATTATTATTAATTTCAGTATCAGGAAATTCATCCTCTTCATCTTCTTCATCAGAATCAGGAATAAATTTATAATTATAATTATCTTTATTACAAGAAACTAAAATAGGTCTTAAAAATACACCATAATCATTATTTGTATTAATCCATACAGCATATACTTCTAATAACATTTTAATTAATGTATTTTCACTTAACATTTCCATTTTAATTTTCTGTTTATTATTTTTTTGTATAATTGTTTCAAAATTACTATTTTTTAATAATTTTAATTTAATTAGTCCATTCTTAAATGTATCTGATGAACGAACTATTTTTTGAAAATGAGTTGGTAGATCATTATTAAACCATTCTGTATGTTCAGACGCATCGTTAATTATTTTATTAGATAGATCTTTAAAAAAATTTAATAATTTATTAATCTTGGTATTATCAGTATTATATAATGCAACCTCAATTTCACCATATCCAAGATTATCTTTTAAAAATAATTTTGGTTCATTAATATTTAATAATGTTGGGGTTTGAAAAACAAGATTTCTTAATTTATTTTTATCCTGATATTTAATTAAAATAATTTTCTTCTTATCAGTTTGTTTAATATTTGTATATACAATATTTGATATACAAATATTACTTAATCTATATGGTTCTTGACTATTCATATATTGGAATATATTAAATTATGTTTAAATAAATTATAAAATAAATTGTTTATTTCTTAGATTTACCTCCTCTGACAGGGAGCTTTTTTACAGGCACAACCTCATCATCGGAATCATCTGACTCTACATCCTTCTTAACGGGTTGTTTAGTAGGTTTTTTTACAGGAACTACTTCCTCTGAATCCGAATCATTTGTTTGTTGAACATGAGGTTTCGGTTGTTTCTTAGGAGCCGGTGCATCATCCGAATCATCTGAATCATCTACTTTAGAAACTGATTTAAGTTTTTGAACAGGCTTCACAGGCTCATCTTCAGAATCATCTGAAGGAACTTGTACATCAGCTTTAGTTTCTTGTTTAGTTTCTTGTTTAGTTTCTTGTTTAGTATCTTGTACATCATCGTCTTCAATAAATCCAAATGACTCTGACTTTACAGATTTATTTGTTTTACGAATACGCGACATTACAAGACGAAGTGTTACACCCCATTCACCATTGCTTTTATACCAAACCTTAACAAGTTGAATTACTGGTTGTTGATCACATTTGTGTTCATAAAATTTCTCTACATCTTCAAGTGTAATATAATTACCTTCTGATAAAACACGAGTTGTCTTGTTTGTTTCAGTATCTACATTATAGAATGCAGTAATAATTTCTTTTTTATTCTTGTTATTTACGTGAAATTTAGTTTTCATATAAGCGGGTTTTACTTTAATAGGTGTATCTTTCTTATCAGATACTTTCTTAACAGGCTTCGCAGCCTTTCTATAAATAGGCATATATTTTTCAATATGATCATCGTCAATACCTGCAGCTTTGCGAATACTTTCAGATGTTTTAAAATGTGTATCAAGTGCTTTCAAAAAGTCAATAAACTTCCTGATTTCAGGTGCATTTGTAGTACCATCATCCTTAATGACAACAGCACATTTATCAGCATCAACAGGAAACTTCATAGTATCGCGTGTTTCATCACTACGATACCATTCATTCTTCTCACCATTGCTTAGAAACTCACCAGGAGCGAGGCCATAATCAGTCATTAGAATACGAGGACCCTGGAATACAGCAGTCTTAGTTTTATCTTCATATTTAATTAGAGGAACAGCTTCGCCATTCATTATAACTGAATCAATAAAGACTTTTTTAGGGTCAATATCGGTGAATTTCATAGTACCATTATTAGTGTTTGATTTACTCATTAAAAGCTATATAATGTTCATTAGTTCAATATATCTTTAATTCAATTTTTTTAGAATACATGTTATAGTAGATTATTTGGCTTTAGCCTAAATACACTATTTGGCTTTAGCCTAAATACACTATTTGGCTTTAGCCTAAATACACTATTTGGCTTTAGCCTAAATACATTAAAGGATATAATTAGTATATATATATAAATGGATAATATAATAATAATCGATGAGAAACAAGCACAAGAAAGCGGATTTAATGAACTAGATTTGAATGAAGATATACTAAAGGGAGTATATTTATATGGTTTCACACAACCATCTAAAATACAAATAAAAGGGATTAAGGCAATTAGTACGGGTAAAGATTGTATTTTACAATCTCAGTCTGGTACAGGGAAAACAGCAACTTATCTATTAGGTGTCCTAAATAGGTTATCTGCTGATAAAACAACACAAGGTATAATCATTACCCCCACAAGAGAACTATGCGAACAAGTCTATACAGTGGCACACGAATTATCTAAATTCACAAGTTATAATATAGTTAAATGTGTTGGAGGAACTAATATATATCAAAATATTAAACAACTTAGAACAGCAACTGTTGTTATTGGTACTCTTGGTCGTATTAATCACATGATTAATGATAAAAAAATTAATATTCATAACATTAAATTTATTGTTCTAGACGAGGCTGATGAACTTTTAGTAGATGGAACACCAAAAGAATTACTTGAACTATTTGAAAATTCACCAAATGGTGTTCAAGTTGTTTTAATTTCTGCAACCATCTCTAAAAATGTATTTAATTCAAGTAATAAATTTATTCACGATCCAATTAAAGTACTATTAAGAAATGATGAAATTGCAGTTAATCTAATTAGCCAATTTTATATTGATGTGGAGACAGAAGAATATAAATTCGACACACTATTGGATTTATATAATCTTGTATCTACTTCTCAAACTATTATATTCTGTAATACAATTAGAAAGATTGAATGGCTTGAAGAGAATTTAAAGAAAAATAATTTTCCTATTACTGTTATTCATTCTAATATGACACAACAAGAACGAGATACGGTGGTGCGAGAATTTAGGGAAGGGAAAACAAGACTACTTCTAACAACAGATCTATTATCACGCGGTATTGATATCCCTCAAGTTAATATGGTTATTAATTATGATCTACCAGTTAATAAAGAAACTTATATTCATAGAATTGGTAGATGTGGGCGCTTTGATAAGAAAGGTGTATCGATAACAATGGTAAGAATGAAAGATCCGTCTGATGCTAAAACACTATTTAGAATGAAACAATTTTATAAAATTCAAATTAAAGAAATGCCATCTGACTTAAATCAGTATTTGTAATGTTAATAAATTTTAAATTTATAAAATTAAAATTTATTAAATTAATTATTTGGGAATAAAAAAGTTAGTCTTTGTTATTCCATATTTCATTAGATCCTGGATCAATGGTTCTTCTTCCAATGGAATAAATGTTATACGACCACCTGTCTCGTTTTCTGTATATTCTGAGTTTTCTAATTTATTAATATCAAGTAATAGGTCAAATGAACCAGTACCACCTTGAATAACACGACCAACTGCAATCCGCGAACTAATTGATTTCATTGTATCCGTTTCATTAAATATAGCAGCATTTATGAAATGATCCATTGTCTTTTCAAATGATGCTTTAGCAATAGGTTCTGAATCAATCTTATTCATTCCGTGTCTATCAATTGATATGATATCGCCCAAATGACACATTTGATCTACTAATACTGATAAATGATTATGATTAATTTGAGATCCAGCATTAGAATATGTTATCCTATATTCAGCTAATAATAATTGTCTTGCTGCCTCAATACCATATAATTTATAGGTTCTGATTACATCATTACATCTGACTCTTTTCATATCAATTCCTTTAATAGTTCTAATCTTATCAAAATTAATTCCATTTGTTGTAACAACATATTCTTTACTTTCCTTAATATCACCAGTTTTGGAGTCAAAATTAATTGATAATTCATCACTAACATAAATATCATTAATATTATCAAATCCTTTTAATGTTATATCATTCATTATAATATTTAAGAAATCTAATATCATATTATAATTAAAACTAGTCATACTAAATCTAATGTGGATTATATATTCTTTATCAGTACTTTGATTTGATAAGATAGCACATCTACTAATTTTATTAAAAATATCTTTATCACTGCGCTTGATATTTTTAACATTATTAACATTTTTATACCAATAAGAGATAAATCTTGTTTTAATATCTAATAAAGATGTTTCTTTATCCATCATCTTTTCAATATTCATCTTGAGTCTGAATACAAAAGGTAGTGTATTGATGTCAGTTTTCTGATTATTTGTAAAGAATGGATTTACAACATTATCAGCTTTTATTTTTTTTGATAATCCAATATTATTATTAACATCATAATATACTTCAGCGAATGTTACTAATTCTTTAATTGATAGGTATTTAAAATTACTAATTATCTTATTTAACATTGTCCTATCGTTAGAATATGGCTCATCAAAATAGATATACATTTCAGGTGTTTTAATATTCTTAGAATAATGTAATAATTCTTGAATACGAGACACACCCATATTCGCAGAACTTTTAGCAGCATTACCTGCAGAGTGTTTTGTATTTAATGTCATTTGAGATGTAGGTTCTCCAATAGATTGAGCCGCAATAATACCTACCATTTCACCAGGTTCTACTAATGCTTTCAGGTAATTTAATCTAATTTCTGATAATATGTCATCAAACTGTTTCTTTGTTAATCCATATTCAAATATGCATCTTACAGGTGCTAGATATTCGTACAAACCAATCTCAAATAGGAATTTTAGATTACGATTATCTTTTTTCATATATTTATCGTTCTTATTCATTATGATCATAATTCTATAATCATAATCATCTAAAAACTTATCAATAGAATCTACTATATATTCAGGATCCAATTCAATATGCTCTTTATTATTTGAATAATCCTGTGTAATTCTAAAGATATTTACAGGTAGCATATATTTATCTTCAAGTACTTTATATTCTAATAAAGCTTTCTGTTGAATTGTTCTTAATCTATCGCGATAATCAATCATCTTATCCATAAACATCTTATTGGTTTTCCCTACATTTTTTAATTTTAATTTTTTCTCAATCAAATCAATCTGTTTCTTATTAAGGCATAACTTTTGCTCCAAAGTAGAGTTATTCATTTTGATTATATTTAATGTTATCTCAGTTTGTTTAGACTGGTCGATACCATTCTCACCATATACCTGTTGAATAATAACACCTTTTGCATTTCTATTGGTACCATCATATTTAATAGAAAGATCTTCCAAACCTTTAATCAATTGTCTTTGAATATAACCCGTCTGAGCTGTTTTAATAGCAGTATCGATGAGACCATCGCGACTTGCCATTGAATTATAGAACAATTGGAAACCCTTCAAGCCTCGGAAATAAGAGCTATTAATAAATCCTCTTGCTTCTGGTGTATCATCATCACGATGAAAATAGATTAAACTTCTATTCTCAATCTTTTTACCAATACGAACACCATCAATAGACACTTGTCCAATAATACTTGTCACTTGAGTTAAATTTGATGAATCGCCACGAGACTTTGCAGATACACAAACAGATAAGAAATTATTTATTGACATTATTGATGATTTTAATAAAATTTGACTTACATTACTCTGAACAGTACTAATCTCATCTCTTAATAATTTCTCATTAATTTCTCGTGGCATTTGATCCACCTCATTTTCCATTTGAGTAATATTATACTTTAGTTCTAATATATTATTATTAACTATGGTTTTAACTTGTTCTTCTAATTTAGAATCAATTACATTATCGCCAAAACTAGCTGTTTGTCCTTTTAATAACAAAAAATTAATAATCAATCTTTGAGTATCATCAATAAATCTTCTTGTCTTGCTAGGACCATATTTATCCCAAATAAAATGAATAATAGAATTCTTAGCATTAGATAGAGATGATTTATCCAGATTACCAACCTTTAGTTGTCCATCTACAACTTGAAGAATAATTTTATCCCCTGATTTTTTTAAAATATTAATTCCTTTAGGAATTATAAAAGAGAATAGTTCATGACCAGAATACATTTTATTCATATCAATATCATATTTATGTTCAGCAGTTGTATTACAAAGTATATTTGCAACTTCCCAACCTTTTAATTTAATTTTAGATTCTGTTAGTACATATGCTCCAGATAATGCATCTTGTTGACAACCAATAATTGGATTAGAATCTTTACAACCAATAATTTGAAGTTGTACATTTGCTATTCTTTTTAATTCATTTCTAGCTTGAATACTCTGTGCTAAAAATATATTCATTTCATCACCATCAAAATCTGCATTATATGGTTTGCAAACTGATACATTCATTCTGAATGTATTTATATCATTATTATCAATAATCTGTAATCTGTGGCCCATCATAGATGGTTTGTGTAAAGTAGGTTGTCTGTTAAATAATACATAATCATTATCAATACAATGTCTCTCTACAATATCACCAAGATTTAATTTAATTGCTTTTTTCCTGTATTTCAATTCTATTTTTTGCGTATCAGCTTTACCATCTCGATATGATACACGGATAACACAATTTGCTCCTGGATATACATCTCGACCATTTTTTACCAATCCAGTTAAATATGCTTTGTTATAAGGTGTTACTTCTTCCGGGATAGTTAATTCCATTGCTATTTTTTTTGGAATACCCACCTGATCAATATCAATATAAGGATCTGATGTGATGACAGAACGAGCTGAAAAATCAACACGCTTACCCATCAAATTACTACGAACACGACCTGCCTTACCTTTAATTCTTTCTGAGATTGATTTTAATATTCTACCACCTGTTTTAAATTCAGTTCTTGGTAGTGTTACCGAATCATTATCAAAATATACAGCAACATGATATTGAAGTAATGCATAGAAATCTTGGTTATATTTATTTGTCTCATTTGTTATTAGACCTTTCTCCATTTGTTGTCTAACAGTTTTATTTGTTCTAATAATATCTGCTATTTTTAAAGTCAATGCATCTTCAGCTGTAGCAGAAGCTAAAAAATCCATTTTAGCAGTAGGTCTAATAATAACAGGTGGTACAGGGAATGTATTTATAATCAAATCTTCTGGTCTTGCAATTTTTGGATTGAATCCTAAAATGAAGCATTCGGTATCAGATATATTTCTTAATATATTATAACAATCTCTTGGACTTAATGCCTCTTTAATTTTTTTATTTAATGTCAAGACTTCGCCTGTATCTGTATTAGTATTTTGATTTTCAACAACCCTTTCAATTATAATTTTTATAGTCCCTGTATCTTTCACCTCTCTTTTAATTTTTGATACAGGAGCGCCACAATTAAAACAGAACATTACATTTTTTGTTAGGACTTTTATTTCTTTTAATCTTTGTTCTGGTGTTTTATTTATATTTTTTTTTATAAAATCATCAACTTTATCAATTAATACTTTTGAACATCTTATACACACACAATGTAATAATACTTTCAAATGATTTAAAAAACCAAAATGGAATACTGGTTCAGCTAGATCAATATGACCAAAGTGTCCAGGACAATCATTTTGATTTAACCCACAAGTAGAACACGGTAAATATACATCACAAGTACCTAACCGAAGATCTACCAATCCACCTTTTTTTGGTTCATAGTTTTCATAAGATTCAGCAAGATTAATACCAAAAGGATCATCTCTTACTGCAGAATATAACTTAACATCTTTATTCTTCCACAAAGTAAATTCTATACGATCGATTTTTCTCACTTCTGCACTGTAATTGTCCTTATTAGTTGTCATTTCTTAGTATATATATAAAATAACCTTTATAATAATTTAAAAAATCAAATTTTTTAAATTATTATTAAATTGTGTTTGTTTTTAATATAAAAATAATATTAATATATAATGCTAAACTTTAATAAAGTAATGAATGACATTATTAAGAAAATAATAATAGAGATAAAGAAGGAAGATAATAAATATATTATTGAAAATGATATTTTTAATCCAATATTTTCTATTTTTGCACAAAAAATATATCCTTATGTATCATTATTATTTGCAATGTACACTATTAATTTAATATTAATTATCATTATACTCATTCTAATTGTAAAGAAAAATATATAATTATTATAATATTTTCTAATTTAATGTATAAATATGAATGAATTATATAATTCACATTATATAAAATATTTAATAATATTAGGTATATTATACACTCTTTTAAAGATTGTACCCAATCCTAAATTACAACATAAAGACATTATATTAATTCTATTTATTGTTGTTTTTACAATATATAGTGTTGATTATAAAAATAATAACAAAATAATTATCGATAATTTTGATAATAATATAACATTACCAGTTGTTATGTCAAATCAATTAGAAAATAAAATTAATATGATATCAAAACCTACAACACAAACATCGTACTCACAACCAGTACAAGAAGCAATGCAACAAATATCGTACTCGCAACCAGTACAAGAAGCAATGCAACAAATATCGTACTCACAACCAGTACAAGAAGCAATACCATCAAATATTCAGACAAAAGACACAATCGAAAAGAAATATTATAATATATTATTAAATGATCTAATAAATAAAAAAGTATTAAATTCAAATGATGTTGTAAATATTAATATAAAATTAGATAGTAAATTATTTACAATGGAAGATATTATAACATCTCTTGAACAAATGAATAAAGCTACTAAATATAAGAATACTAAACACCAACCTAATAAATTATTGAGAATGACTCATAGAATGGATGTTAGTGGTAATCAGGTAAATAATTCTTCAGATATTTCTATAAATAATATAAATGACTCTGATCCTAATACTACTTCAGGAATTTCTATTAATCAAACTAGTAATGATAGCTCAAATAATATGATTCAAACTAATAATGATACTATGTATAATGAATTATTACCATCTAAAATGGAACCTCTAGGTACTCATTTTCCTTCAACATGGTCAAGTGATTATACAATATTAAATACAGATAAATGGAAAGTTCCAATGTATCAACCACCAGTGTGTCTAAATACTACACCATGCAAAGTATGTCCAGATGATGCATATCCATATTTAGGATTAAAAAATTGGGATAATAGTAGAAAAATATCAAACATAAATATTAATAATAAATGGACACAAAATCAAAATGATAGTTCTAAATAATAAATTAAGAACATAAACTTTTTAATCCATCATCAAAATTAATTTCAATAGTCCATCCTAATTGCTTAACTTTATCATTACTAATATAATACCTCTTATCATTAAACGGTCTATCCTCAATATATGTTATCCATTTTTTACTCTCATATTCATTAGATTCTATATTTTTTAATAATTTTAATAATTTATAAGTTATATCTAATATACTATATTCTAAATGATCATCTGCACCAATATTATATATTTCCCCAATAGTGCCATTTTTTAATATACATTCAAATGCTTTTGCAACATCATAAACATGTAAGAAGGATCTTAAATTAGAACCATCTCCCTGAATAGTAACTGGTCTCCCTTCTTTTAATAATTTTATAAATCTGGGTATTAATTTTTCTGGATATTGATTAGGGCCATATACATTATTGCCACGTGTTATTATAATAGGTAATTTAAATGAATGATAATATGATATTGCTATCATTTCAGCCGCCGCTTTAGTTGCTGCATATGGATTTGTTGGACATAATATAGAAGCCTCTGTTTTTTTATCCTCTTGTGCATCTGTCATTGACTCGCCATATACTTCATCAGTTGATACGTGAATAAATCTATTTATTTTATTATATTTTTTAACAGCTTCAAGTAATGTATGAGTACCCAGAACATTATCTTTTGTATATTGTAATGAATCATCAAAAGAATTCTGTACATGACTCTGTGCAGCAAAATGTATAACTATATCTATATTATAAGTATTTAATATAAAATCAAGTAAATCTGAAGAACATAAATTGCCTTTTATAAATTTGTAATTATCCGAATTTCTAATATTTTCATTTATATTATTAGTATCAGCACAATAATACATTGCATCTAAATTATAAATATTAACATTCTTATTATTACTCATATAATAATTAATAAAATTAGAACCAATAAAGCCACACCCGCCAGTAACTAATATATTCATTATATAATAATTAATATATTATTTATTTTAATATAAACTCTTGAAATTATTTTTCATTTCTAATAATATGTTTCTAACAGCTTCTTTTATATTTAAAACATTTGGATACATTTTCTCTAGTTTAGAAGTATTTAATAGATTATTAGATCTTTGTGATAATAAAATTTGATTTTGTTCTTCAATGGTAAAGTTTTCCCATTTAAATTCAGGATCAACAATATCACGATACATCTCTAAAATCTCATTATGAGATATTAAACCAGGATTAGTCAAATTGATTGTTCCTACATTATATTTTAAACTCATATCAATCATAATAGGTAATAAATAATTTAATACTGTCATTGAATTGGGAATTGAACAAATTTTTTTATAATTAGTTATTTTGGTTATAAAATTTCTTTCATTTACTTCATCGGTTATAGGCATTCTAATTCTAACATTAAGTATATTGGTTTTAAATTGATGCATTATTTTATCAGTCATCCCTTTTACAATTGAATATGATGACCCAAAGAAATCAGGTTGAGATTCTTCGGTATAACCATTAATATCATGATCCATAGTATCATGATCCATAGTATCATGATTAAAAATACATCCGGTGCCTAAATATGTAAAATGAATATCATATTTTTGTGCCAATAATGCTAAACAAAGTGGTCCGTACATATTATCTTGAATATTTTCTTTTAATTTTCCAGGTTTTTCTAAATAATCAATTGTGCTAATTTTTACACCCTCATATGTACCATGAGTTCTGCCAATAAAACTCATAATGTGTGTTATTGTTTTTATTTTTTTAATCTCATTTTCAACACCATCATAATCATCTGCTCTAGATTCAGCAATATGAACATTAATATTTTTTGTATTTAATAATTTATAAACTTTATTTCCAATCCATCCATTGACTCCAAATAAAAGAACATTAAATTCTTTTGATAAATCCATATTATAATATATATAAAATATATAATCTTTATATATAGTATAAATGTATGTAATATTAATAATTATAATCATATTATATTTTATCTATAAAAACAAAACTAATATTTATGAAAATTTTGTAAATATAAATAAAATATATAATGAGATTAAACATTCAGAATACAGTACAAATGCAATGATTATTGTTGAACCTAGAAAACATAAATTATTAAAAAATGTAATAGAAAATTTTGATAGTATTATGGATTCATCCTGGGATTTATATGTATTTTATGGTAAATCCCATTTAAATTTTATTCAAGATATAACTAAAGATATTGTAAAAAGAAGAAAAATCTTATTACCACTTGACACTGATAATTTAACTGCTAATGATTATAATAAATTATTTAAACAAAAATCTTTTTGGGATAAAGTTAAAGCTGAGAATATTTTAGTATTTCAAACTGACACTGTTTTATGTAAAGAATCACAATATAAGATAGAAGATTTTATAAAGTATAATTATATAGGATGTCCTTATGATAATAAGGTAATAGGTACTAATAGTAGAATTTGGTCAGAATATAATATGTATGGGATTGGAGGATTGAGTTTTCGTAAAAAATCATATATAATAAAATGTATTGAAAATAATCCAAATATTCCTGATAATTTTGCGGAAGATGTGTTTTATTCAGAATGTTTAGAAAATAATAAACCAGATGTAAAAGATCTAAATAAATTTTGCACACAACATAAATATTTCGATAATAGTTTTGGATTACACAAACCAACAAATCTAAAAAATAATAAAGCTTTACATTCTTATTGTCCTGAAATAAAAATATTAGAGTAAATTATTACACCATTTATTTTCAATAAATTGAAATATATTATTTGCATTTTTTCTATAAAACATAATCCATAAAGAACAATTACCTGTACCACATACAATATACTTGCATCTTGACATTATAATTGTAATTGCTAAAAAGTTTTTTGAAAATTTATAATTAATATTATTATTATCTATATCTCTGGTAGCAAGATCAACTGAGCTCAAACATTTTGTCATTGCTCTAATTTCCTGTTTAAAATAAATATTATTAGGAAATTTTTCTCTCATCGTATTAATAAACTCTATCTCATCACTTTGTATTAAAAACCTTATATTATTATCTTTATTATAAATTATATTTGCTTTTTCTATAGTCTCATTATAATTACAAATATTACTTTCAGTTATCTTATCATTACCTCTGTGAAATAATACACATGTATTCTGATAATCTATATTATATTTTGTTTCTAATGTTGATATGATATTATATATTTCTTCTGTTGGTGTAAAGTACTTATCAATAAATGGTGTCAATACCTTATAATTTAATTTATTATAATCAATAAATTGGAATAACCAATGAAAATCAATAAATTGTTTATATTCTAGCAAATTATTATTATTTATAAAATAATCATTAGTTATATCATTATCTTTTTTACAATGAGGTTTATATAATTTAAATTGTTCGGTTGAATCTATTGTGTCTGGTACTTTATTATTTTGATTAAAATATTTTATTATCTCGTATAATCTGTAGGAACAATTTGAAAAAAATCCTGAACTATGAGTTATTTTTAACATTGACTTATTATAATCTTAATATATTATAATTTTTTCATAACCATTATATAAGTTTCTTTATTATATTTACAATTTTTAATTGTAACGCACATCCATATCTTAGACAATCTAACTGCTTCTTTTAAATCTATATTATTTTCTTCAAATGATTTAATATATTGTATCCTATCATTGAATTGTGTATTTGATTCAGATATAAACTGCAATACCTTATATTTCTTATCATTATAAATTATTTCACGATAATTATTCTCCATTTATTACTATACTGTAAAAAATTGATTTTAACTAGTTATAAAAACAATTTTTTTATATCTATTAATGGATAATATTATTGAAATTACAGACATCTTAACCAGACTATCTAATAGTACTATTATTAATGATATAACTATCTTGAATGATAAATATAAAAAGTTAGAAGAAAAATATGCAGAAGTGATTAAAGAAAATAAAACACTTGAAGAAAAATTAAAATTCTGCAATGATCAATATAGTGATCTAAATAAAGTATCATATGTCAGATCACTTAGTATTGAATTACAAAGTAAGAATAATCTTATTAAACAATTAGAAGCTCAAATTAATAAGCAAAAAACAGCAAAAATTCCTGAAATTGATAAAGTTAAATCAAAAGAAGAAGAATTTAAAACCTATGAATTTAATATTGATGATTATGAAGAACTGGATTGTTATGAGTTAATTAAATATAAAAATATCTACTATCTAAAAGAATCTACTACAAATAATGTTTATAATATTCTAAATAATAAACCATATTTACATGTTGGTACAATTAATAGTAAGGGAAAAGTTGTTTTAGTATGAATATAATTTTTTTATCAAGTTTATCTGATAAAAAAATTATTTATAATTGTAATGGATATATTATTTGGTATAGATTTTGGTACTACAAATACTGTAATATCATATTTTCAAAATAATAAAGTTAAGATATTGATGGATGGAAATTTTAAAACAATACCATCTAAAATATGCAAACAGAATGATAAATATTATTGTGGAAACTACATACCTCTCAATGCAAATGATATTATTATTAATTTTAAGAATGATAACAATTTAGATTTATTAATTATTTTTTTTAAACATTTGCATAATCTAATTACAAAAACATTTAATATTGATATGATTAAAGCAGTTATAACAGTCCCTTCTAATTTTAATGATAATCAACGAGAAACAATAAAGTTAGCATTTGAATCTGTAAAAATAAATATCATTAGAATGATCAATGAACCATCTGCTGCAGCATTATCTTATGGATTACATCATTCTTCCAGAGACGGTGAAAAAATATTAGTTGTAGATACAGGCGGCGGTACTATGGATTTTACTATACTTGAAACAAATGGAGATTTATTTCAAGTAATTCATAGCGAAGGATTAAATACAATGGGTGGAAATAATTTTACTAATGTCATATTAGATGATATGAAAAAAAAGGTACAATGTAATAGAGAGTATAATTTATGGCAAAAAGCAGAACAGATTAAACAAAAATTAGCATATCTAGATACTTTTACTATCAAAATAGACAATAGTTTATATTCATTAAATAGAAAGACTTTTAATCAACTATGTAATTCTTTGATAAATAAAATAGAAGATACAATCAAGCAAATAATTGATCAATATCATATTGATTATATCATAATGGTAGGCGGTAGTAGTAAATTATTATTATTACAAGATATAATTAAACAAGTATCTAAAATAACTATATGGATTCATCCTAATCTAGATACTGTTGTTGCTGAAGGTGCAGGACTATATGCAGGTATTATAGAAGATAAATTTACAGAAAATAATGATGTAGTATTATTAGATGTTGTTCCTTTATCATTAGGTGTGGAATTGGCAGATGGTACATTTTCAATAATCATACCAAAGAATACACCATTGCCTGTTAAAAGAACACAAAAATACACATCAGATATTAATACTAATATTAAAGTTAAGGTATATCAGGGTGAGAGGAAGATAGCAAATAAGAATTTTTTAATTGGAGAATTTAAGATTGATAAAGTGTCATCAAATGGTACGCCAGTTATTGATATCACATTCAAAATAGATATAAATTCAATTATAAATATTAGTATTCTTGATAAAAAATCAGGCAATGAGAAAATTATAATATTAAAAGATATTCCTAAAATTGATGATATGAAAATAGATGAATTAATAAACTCTGCTAGTAAATTATCGGATGTTGATACAGATGAATTGATCCGTAAGCAAAATATATATACAATTAATAGTCATATTGAAAATTCTATTATTCATCTTCAACTTAATAATTTAATAAGTGAAAAAGATAAAACAGATCTATTGGATAGATTTAATACTATTGAAGAAAATATTAATACTTATACAAATATTCAATTACTTGATATTGTATCTGAATTAGAATTAACATGTTCTGTATTAATAAACCATAATAGTTCTAATGATATTGAAGAAATTGATATCGAATTATTAAATAATAATAAAAATACCCTGAAAACACGTATCAACTTATTATTAAATAAAAACCCTGAATGGAAAGAATACTTAGAACCAGTTTTAGAAGAATTATCTTATAATAATATTTCTAATGAATATATCGAGGAGAAACTTAAATTATTATCCGAATTAGAAGATAATGATACTAACAAAGATTATAAATCAGAGTTTCATAACTTATGCTTATACTTAAAATCTGAAATAGAATTAAACAATCTTAAATTAAATAAAGAAAATACTAACAAATTAGTTAATTTAATAAATTCTAACTTAGATTTATTAAATAATAATGATAATCAAGATTGGGAAACTAAAATTAATGAATTAAATAATTTTTGTTTGGAATTAATTTAAGCGCTTGCGCCCATGCTGACGCTAGTATCGGTGGGAGGTGCAAGAGCAACATTCTCAGATTTCTTAACTTTCTTAAGAGTATTCTTGAAGTTCTTAACAATTTCGCGACCATCTTGAATACTGTATTTTACTGGAACCTCAAGTTTGTGTCTCTTTCCAACGTAAGTATAGACTGACTTTTTACTCTTGCGGGTAGATTCGCAGATGCTAAATGTTACATCGTTATCAGTACGCTCTCCTTCGCGGAAATACTTGCTAAGAGCTTTATTAGCAGCTTGATAAGGAGTTAGACCAGTGAAACGACCTTCAAAAGTCTCAGATCCAGGGAGCTTTACTTTGAAAGATCTAATGTGTTTCTCATTGCTATCACCTTCAACTGCATCAGTAGGTTCAGCAGCAGCTACAACGGTATCAGATTTTTTCTTTCTTGATACCTTTGGCTTTGCAGTGTTAGTTGTTTTGGCCTCTGATACGACAGTAGATGCCTTTGCTCTAGGAGCACGAGGCTTGGTTTCAACCTTAGCTTCAACTTTTGATTCAGTTGCTTGAGCAGCTTCAGGCTTTTTACGACCGCCACGTTGCTTCTTCTCGACAACAGGCTCTAAAGAAGTTGCAACAGGTGCAGCAACAACAGGAGTTGCTACTTTAGTTTCAACAGCTTTCTTAGTACGACCACCTTTTTGTTTAGCTTCAACAGGAGCAGCCGCAACAGGCTCTACAACAGGAGTAGCGACCTTAGATTCAGTAGAATTTTCAACCATAGTTTGTTGTTTAGATTTCATATTTTTTTTACCAGACATTATATACTTTATTATGATATTATTTTTTTAAATCAAACACACACAAAATCAATATTAAATGCGTTTAAACAATACAATATTTTGTAGGTGCCTTTATATATTTACATATTTAATATAATTTCATATAATTAATTTTAATTCTTTAATTTTATAATATGGAAAAATCTGAAATTAAATTAAATATTATTAATTATAAATATAAATACTTGACAAATATAATATTAAACTTACAAAAACACATTAATAATTTATACAAGGATTATAAAATTGATTATCCAAATAAAAATAATTTCATAAAAAATATATTTAAAATTAATAAAGAGATAACAAATGAATATAATAAATATATATTATATAAATTAAATGATATAAGTTGTAATTTTGATAATTTAATTGATTTGTATAATATATTACCAAATAAAAAAGAATATATTATCAATTTTATTAAAATATATAATAATAAATTACCATTTTATAGTCTTGAATTAGATTTAATTAATATAATGTATGATATTGGTTATTTATCACTAAATAATATTTTTGATATATTGGTTGTTAATAATATTAGATTATCAGAAAACCAAATCAAATTAGTTAGTGAATTAAATAATATATTTATTCCTACTAAAATAAGAATATTTAATGTGGTTAATAAAAATTATGAATATTATTGGAGAATTCCATCTGATTATAATCAGTATGATATATTGCATCATACGAGAGAGTTATGGATTAAAAATATGAATAGTACAAATGAATATATTAAAATAGAAGGTTATTTTATAAATGACGATATATCAAGTGTAATAAAAACTTGTCAATTAAAATACAATATTCTTTATAATAAAAAAAAAATAATAATTGAATTATTTAATAACTCATTAGTTGATAAAAAATTTTTAAACAAAATAATTAAATATGATTATTTAGGAAATATTTATTGTTTAGAATCTGAAAATTATATAGAATATATTACATCATTATATAACGAGTTTATAGATTTATCCAAATTAACTTTTGTAAATATAATGAAAGAGTTTATTAGTAAAGATACTGAAATAAATAAGATATACAGAATTATATTTTTATTATTACTTGGTGATAATAATACTAAAGAAATTGCAGGTTTATTATTAGGTCTGACTAAAGAAAAAAAATCATTTAGTCCAAATATTTATAATATATTATATCATAATTTACCTTACTATTTACAAGTTTTAGTAAAAAAATCAAATGATAATATAGATAATGAATTAGAAAAAATAAAGGCTTTGACTATTGAAGATGTTAATTATAAAACACAACTAATGCTAAATAAGAATATTCCTGATAATGTTAAATTATTAGTATTAGAAAAAATAGAAGAAATGAAATCTGTTAATAATGAATATTATAAACAATTAACTTATGTAAAAAATATTTTAAATTTTCCATGGTCTTCAAAAAATGATAATTTTATGTTTGAAAATCTTAATAATGATCAGGCTAAATCTTATTTAAATAAGATTGAATCCGATTTAACAAAATTATCATATGGTCATAATGAGGCAAAGAAAATATTATTACAAGTAATTGGTAAATGGATATCTAACCCAAATAGTCAAGGCACATGTTTTGGTTTGGTGGGACCACCAGGTGTTGGGAAAACATTATTAGCAAAATCTGTAAGTAAAGCTCTTAATATACCATTTGCTGAAATTACACTTGGGGGGCAGAATGATGGCGAATTACTCCATGGCCACGGTTATACTTATTCTGGTTCTCAACCAGGTATGATTGTAAGAAAGATGGTTGAGATGGGTAAATCAAGATGTATAATATATTTTGATGAGTTGGACAAAGCTTGTAGTAAGCACGGTTCAGTTAATGAGATTACAAGTATATTAATTCATTTAACTGATCCAAATATGAATAAAACATTTCAAGATAGATTCTTTCAAGGAATAGATTTTCCTCTGGATAAAATTATAATGATATTTTCTTATAATGATTCTAAATTAGTTGATCCGATTTTATTAGATAGATTAAAACAAATAAATATAGATGCATATACAATAACTGATAAAATCAATATAGTAAAAAATTATATAATTCCAGAATTAGCAGAATCTATCGGACTATTAGATGAGAAATGGACCAATATGGAGGAAGACCTAATTGAATATATTGTTAATAATTATACTAGCGAGGCAGGTGTAAGATCAATTAAACGCCATATTGAAAAAATATTTTTAACTTTGAATTTAGATAGAATATATAAAAGAAATAATTTTATAAATAATAATGATTTTATTATAACAAAAGAAACTATTGTAGAAATATTAGAAAAATCATATAACGAAATAGCTACAATTCATTTAGAACCTCAAGTTGGAATTATTAATGGTCTTTACGCGACTACTAATGGAGATGGAGGTATAATTCCAATACAGATTTATAACAATATAATCTCAAATAATAATTTTGAAATGAAATATACAGGCAAACAAGGTGATACTATGAAAGAAAGCGTTATGTGTTCTTTCACTGCTGCTATTGAATATATTAGAAGAAATATACATAAATATAATTTTATAAATAATATTGATGAATATATATTAAATAATTTTAAAGGTGGATTTCATATACATACACCTTCTAGTTCTACGCCAAAAGATGGTCCTAGTGCAGGATGTGGATTTACATCTGCATTTATATCACGAATATTAAATAAACCGATTAAAAATAATATTGCAATGACAGGAGAGGTTGAATTAACTGGGAAAATAACTAAAATAGGAGGTTTAAATTTTAAATTAATTGGTGCCAAGAAGGCAAATGTGAATCTGGTGTATGTACCATTTGAGAATGAAAAAGATATAATTGAAATAAAATCTAAACATCCTAAATTAATTGATAATACATTTATTATTAAATTTTTTAATCAAATTGATGAAATAATAGATGATATTTTATTATAATGATAATGATATAGTTTTTTTAACTTTATTAGTCTTTATAATTTTTTCAGAATCAGTATCTTCTTCTAATGATTCAGTATCTATATCAGAATCTTTCTCTGATAAATTACTAATAATTAAATTATTTTTAGTAATATTATTTGATGATTTAATTATTTTATTTTTTGCATCTAGAATTAAATTAGTAACCTTATTACTCATTAAAATATTATGATAAGGAAAAATTTTACGATATGTTTTTGATATTGTAACATCCGAAATATCAAAAATGTCAGAGATTTCTTTTTTAGAAATATCAATATTATAAATATTTGATACTAATACAATACATCCTGCTGCAACTGAAGGAGGCTCGTGTGTTGATGCAATATCAAGTTTGTGAATATTAATAGCAATGTCTTTTGCTATATTAATATAATCAATATTAATATTTAATTTCTTACCAAATCTTTCAATAAAATCAACTGATTGAGAACTCTTAATTTCATAAAATAGTGTATTAGAGTCAATAATTTCACAAAAGTTTCTACACCCCCTATTTACACTTTTAATCTCGAGTTCATAAATATCAGCAATTTCTTTAGGACTGCGTGTTTCATTTTGTAATTTACAAGCATAGAATAGACAAGCCGCAATCATTGATCTTCTATTAATACATCTCATAATAATACTTTTACCTTTTCTTTTTCCTTTAGAATGTACTGATTCAGATACTTTCTTATATAAAATTTTAGCACTATCAATAATAGTTTGTGTGATATTATATTTCTTACATTTTAACTGAATTCTATCTAATACTTCCATTAGACTTTTTTCTTTATAAGGCATTTGTCCTTGTTTTTGAATAATACTCAACTTATTATATCCTCTACTTGCAATCTTTGTACCTAGTGATGACTTTGGTAAAAAGAAATTTGATGGACAACCATATCTAGAATTGGACCCTTCTAAATCATTAGAATATTCTGGCTTTTCATCTAGATATTCTTCATTAATAACACCACATTCATTACATACCATATGGCCCTTAATATTATCTATAATCAGTTCATCGCTTTTACAATTTATACATACTTTATTTTTTTTATCATTTTTTGTATTGAGATCAAGCCCTAATAGGAGGTTGTCAATTTGATCATCTGACATATCTAAATATTTATCAATTGCGCTCATTAATTGATTTATAGAGATATTAATCTTTTAAATATTTTAATTCAATTTTTCTTAATAAATATTGCTTATTGTATCAAATTGTTAATTTTTCTAATTGTTTATTTATAAAATAATAATCGTTGAATTTACTATAATCTAAAGATAACAGTAAATTATAATTTTCATTACATTCATTATACCATATAATAAATAATTTATGTCCAATAATATCATTATTTTCTAGTTGTGTAAATAAATTACAAACATCCTCTTCAGCCCATTTGCTCAATAATTTCGATACTAACAACATAGTGGAACTATCGTTATTACAAATATTAAATATTCTGGTTATTAACATTATATTATAATGAAATAAAATAATTTTAAGTGTATATTATATATAATTTATAATGATAGTATTTATAAATGATATATATATTAAAGAGAGTATATTTTACATTGATACAGATAAAGGAATATATGAATCTAAAATAATTAATGGATCTATTAATTTTAAATTATTTGATGATAATAATAATGAATTATATTTATCTACATTACATATTGGTGAAAAAGTAAGATTAATTTGTAAAAATAATATTATAAAAAAAATAATTATTGATACAAAATATTGTATTAATACTGATAGTTCAGATATAGAAGATATTAATATTATAAATTAAAAAAGTATATTTAAAAATTTAAATCTATAAATTTTTTCTAATGTATTTTATATCTAATATTTATGCAACAATCCTCTAATAATTTATGCACTGTGTTACTATTACTTGCTTTAGGATATTTAATCTATTATCTTATGAATAATAAAGTAAAGCAAGAAAGTAAGCAAGAACGTAAAGAAAAATTTACAGACGATAGTGGTAATTATGAAACTTCTAGCTCTTTAAAATATGTAAAAAACTCTGATTTACATAATGGTCTCCAAAATACAGAATATTTAGCAGATAGTCGTATTAATAATAGTGCATCACTTAATGATGATCCTGAAGATGATATGCCTATTACTAAAACTAATATTAATCCTAATGTTGTTGATTCAATAACAAGTGGTGCAGTAAATAAAGTTAATGATTTTAAAGCATTTGATGATGATTATACTCCTTTTACCAATTTAAATGGTGTAATTGATAATTATGGTACCTCAGTAGAATGGTCTGATTTAAATAGTGCTTTTTCAGGTCCTTTAGTAGATACCTCTAATACTCTAGATCTTGTTAAAATGAACCATGCTGAAATGAAGAATTACAATAGTGATGATTTCCTTCCTAAAGAAGTTATTAACGAAGCCTTTGATGATTTTTCACAAGCCAAATATGCTTTAGATAATGATAATCTTATTAATACTGATCGTTATGTTGTTGGTATTAATACTGTTGGACAATCATTAAAGAATGGGTCTCATGATATTCGTGGTACTATTCCTAATCCTAAATTCTCTGTTAGCCCTTGGAATAACTCTACTTATGAGCCTGATTACAATATTAAACCACTTTGCTAAAATAGTTAGTTTATCGTTTAAAGATTTTATAATTTAAAGATTTTTTATCTATACTTAAATATATAGATAAAAAATGTCCGAACAAAATGATAAGAAAAAAATATCAAATGAATTTGTTCAAAATGTTAAAAAATGGCTAGAGATTGATGATACTATAAAAGAAATTAGAGTCAAAACAAAACAACTTACCAGTGAGAAAAAAGAAAGAGAACAATATATATTAGATTATTTACAATCTATTGATGAAAAAGTAGTAGATGTTCCTAATGGTAAATTAAGAAGAAATGTAAGTAAAACTCAAGCCCCTTTTAAGAAAGAGACTATACAACAAGCATTAGCTGAGATTACAGGTGATATTACTAAAGCTGCTGCTATGACTGATCATATTATTAAATCAAGACCTGTTGTACAAAGAGTAACTCTTAAAAGAACAAAAACTCGTGCAAGTGGTGGGGATGATTAATTATTTTTCCCAAAATTTAATTTTATTTCATTAATTTTATTATTAATTTTATTAACCCAATATTCAATTGTTAATATGTCTCTATTTGGTTTAAAATAATTATAATCTACTTTTTTATTATCTACAAATTTTATCATTTCTAATGCATTTGAATAAATCATATTTTCTTGAAATATACTCTTATAATTAGAATTAATATTTGATATTGGAATAGCATTTAAGCCAATACATTCATAGTGTCTATAACAATCATCTCTATCTCCTGTTGTGGAAATGACAAATTGAGCGTTAGATATATTTTCTAAATAATCTTTATAATTTAGTTCTTCACCACTATTTTTCCCAAATATATCATACATTCTTCTTATATGATTATATGGTAAATGATTATGAACACGAGTACATTGATTGAGTATTATATTATTTTTTTCTTTATTATTATCATATGTTTTAACAAAATTTATATAATCATCTAATCTTTCATGTAATAGCCCATATGGAATTCCCATATATTTACTATTATTATTATATATAGGGTTTTGACTTATCCATAAAAGAATATGTTTATTATTCAAAAACATATCTGTATTATCATTTTTATATATTTGATCCGCATGATGTTGTGAAGTTATAATTATAATATAAATATTTTTTTTTTCTAAAAATGGTAATATATATTCACAAAAAGGCTTAAAATAATCTGATTGTAGCTGAACAATATCAAAATTTTTAATATCATTATAATTTTTATTTTTTAGTAAATCATTTGCTTTAATATTTAATTTATAATTACAATATTTAGGACCACTATCTTGATGTATTTCTGTTGCAAAAAAATGGTCGCATATAATATATGGTGCAATTGGTGTTACAATATATTCTGCCATTACTTTATTTGAATTAATAATATTATGAAAATTATCCATTATATTATACATAATATTTTTTTTATCCATTCGGATGAATTATATTTTCTTTTATATTTTTGATAACTATCTATTAACAATTCTAATTTATTATTATCTAATAAATTTTTAGCAATCAAATGATTAATAAAAGTTAATTCATTTTCAAAAAAATAAATATTAAATAATTTTGAGAAGCTAATAAATAATGCTTGATTAAGTACCTCGGTTTCTATCATTATATCCTTATTTACTTTGTCCGCTAAATCATTACAATCGCTATAATCAATTAATATCTTATTGATCAATTCTCTATATTTAAAATATCTATATTTTATTAATTTTGTTATTTTACTCATTATTATTATATATTACAATATAATAATAATTAAATAAATCAAATTGTTATTCCAGATTTTCTGGCTTTTCTGTTCTAATGCGTGGCAATATATTTACTGCCATAAGTTCTTGGAATAATAGTTTGCAAGCATATGGGATAACTACTGCTGATATCCTAGTAGAGTTTTGACACCCTTTGCACTTGTAATATTCCTTATCAATTACTTTGGAAGCAAACTGACCACAATCATCGCAAACATAAAACTTTGCAATATCAGATGTTTCCATTAATCGTTCCTTTGTAAATTGTCCCATACCATGTGCCACCATTGCATCTTTTTCCATTTCACCTATTTTTAGACCACCATCCTTAGAGCGACCTTCTAAGGGTTGTCTTGTTAAAGATTGCTTTGGACCTCTTGCACGGCCATGAACTTTATCTTGCACCATGTGTTTTAATCTGATGTTATAACTAGGGCCAATAAATATTTCTGCATCCATTTTACGGCCTGTAATACCACAATACATTGTTTCTGTGCCATATGGTGAATATCCTAGTTCTTTCATTGCTTTTGGTAAGCTCATTATGTCATAATTATTAAATGGTGTCCCATCTACAAATTCACCTTTCTCAGCACCTTGTTTTGCAGCAAGTGTTTCAATAAAATGAGCTACAGACATACGAGAAGGGAATGCGTGAGGATTTAATATCAAATCAGGTACCATACCACTCTCAGTAAATGGCATATCTTTCTGCGGATACACAATGCCGATTGTTCCTTTTTGTGCGTGTCTGTTAGTAAATTTATCACCAATAATTGGCTTTCTTTCTAATCGAATACGCATATTGTACATTTCATATCCCTCAGAGTTATAGACTCCAGTATGGACTCTGTCTATTACACCAGGAATATTTGATTTAAATATCTTGGAGCTATCCTTATAAACTTTATTATTCTTACCAGTAGGTTGCATCGGTGATATTTTACCAATAATAATATCTTCATTTTCAATTTCAGTTTCTTCTGGTACATATCCCTTATCATTTAATTTCTCATATGATCCTTGTTTCATCCCAACAACTTTATTCCTATCAGGTTTTGTAAAGATATCATCTTGAGATGTAGATGGATTCTTCTCGATTACACTTGATTCTTTCTTCAAAGTATCGGCTCTGAAGAATCCTCTATCAATTGCAGACTGATTAAAGATAAGACTATCCTCTTGATTATAACCTGTATAGGAACAGATTGCAACAATTGCATTCTCACCAAAAGGTAGATCCAAACAACCATTGTATTTCATTCCTTGAGTCTGCACAATTGGTACCTGAGGATTATATAAAATTTGAGATATGTCCATTCTATCTTTGTAAGATGATAAGTAGATACCAATTGATTGTTTAGCTTGAGAGAAGTGAATAATATTTCTAGTACCATAATTATGATTTGCAAATGGAATATTTGCTGATACTGAACCAAATAATGTCCATTGATTGAAATCTGAATGAGTATAATTTACCCATTTATAATCTCCATATCTATTAATCATTGTATTATCTTTATATTCTACTTTACGTATAGATGCTTCAAACGCCTCATTCAACTTAGACTCCTCATCTGCAACTAACAAATAATTTAATGAATCAACATCCTCATATTCAACAATATCCGGATATTTACTAAGGATCTTTTTCCACGACTTTGATTTATTTTTACTATTTATTTCACTATTAATATCATCAATGAATTCTTTCTTATAATTAACCTTATTATCTTTTACAATTAATAGTGGTCTTATAAGACGCCCTCCGTCATAATAAACTCTAATTTCTTTATTTGTCGTATCTAATAATATTGAGGTGTATTTATCAATTATACCATCTCTCCTATGTTTCTTTAACATATTTAATATTTCGTAACTATAATCTAAATTTGCAACACCAACCCAATCACCATTTAATAATACCTTAATATATTGGTTCATTGTTAAAGGATCAATATCATATGGATGTTTAATGTGTGTATTATTATTAAGAATTGTTTTAATAATATTATGTTGAGAACTATTCTGCATAGTAATAGTTGATGTCATTGCCAAGCTTTTAACAATACCAATTTTAGCTCCTTCTGGAGTTTCTACTGGGCAATTACTTGAACAAAATGATGATGCCACAAAACTATGATTGCTAGATATAGTGGTGAAATCATAAACCATCTCAGGTTTAATTTCTTTAACTTCTCTAACAGGAACTGCTATATATCCATCATGTAGTTTATTATTCAGAAAATCATTATAAGTATATTTGGATTTTCTTACAACACAATCAGTTTGAAATTCTTCAATAATAGTTCTCAAATATTCATTTGTTATAATAGAATCATGTTTTAGTTTTTTAGAATATCTATAATCAAATGTGTCATTATATTTAACTAAATTAGAAATATTATTTTTTATAACCAATCCCATCCCATAATTAACTCCTTTATCTGTAATAGGATGAATTGAGTGTTCTATTTCAAACTCATTTAATAAATTTGATACACGATTTAAATACAATACACTATCTAGTTCTTTATATAATACCATCGATACATTTATTTTAGTAATATCTTCATATTGGATATTAATTTCAGATGCTGTTTTATATCCAGCAAGATATTCTCTCTTTATTAATTTATTACTATCCATAATCCACGATGGAACCATAATATTATAATAACTATCTAATTCACCAAAATAACCAATAACAAAACTTAGAATATCGTTTAATCTTACTCTAAAAATATTATCACGAGCTAATATTTGAATACTATCTTTATTATCAATATTTAGCTTAATGATATCACTTATGAAATATTCAAGATCTTCAATTGAATCTAGATTAAATAGAAATCCGTGGATATTAAAATCTCTCTTATATCCGTGAATCAACCCAATTAGTCTAGCAATTATAAGTAATTTATCATGAGATATATTATTAAAATACCCAGCTGCTTCTAACTTTGGAATATATGACATATGTACCTCTTTTATTTTATTTTTATCAATCGCAATATTAACAATTTTATTATCAATTAATAGTTTCTCAGTTGGTCTGATTAATATCAGATCCTTAGAAGTTATATCAACTGTCTTTTTCCATTCGGGCTTACCATTGTTAAGAACAAGAAATTTATGTTCAGGTGTTGCTTTAATTGATCGATTTGTGTCAGTATCAATTTGATATAATTTATCTGGCATTTTACCAAATTTATTATAAATAATTGATGTTGTTTCAGTTAATTTTTCAGGATGATATGTAATAACACTTTCACCATCCGATATATCAATAATTTGTTTTATAGTTGTATTATCATCTAAGAGGATTTCTGTATCCCCAGTTAGACACAACATTTGTGTTTGATTGTTATTTGCTTTACGAATAGATGTGACTTTAGATGTTGATTCTTCCATTGAGGGGGACATGATTCTTCTAAGATATGAAATTCCCTGAATCCAACTTAATCTCTGAAGTGCTTGTGCAACACCTTTTTTTGTTTTATTCATACCCCATACACCAGTTGCAAGAGCCGTTTTAATCCCCTGTTCAATAACAGCTGGTTTAATCTGATTAATTACATTGATTGGTGTTTCGTCAGATTGATTCTTCTTCTTGAAATTCTTACCAATTTCATTTAATAGCTTTTTCCAATTTTGTCTAAATAGTTGTCCAAGAAGAATACCAGGGGTCTCAACTCTTTTGTTATGTAATGCATCTCGATCATCAATATCATTATTACCTAATATAACATTGAG
>Ga0214921_10001684_pt1 | contig 37176 bp, 44 predicted proteins | sample LL1505_MetaG_FD_177992 | JGI IMG/M metagenome (GOLD analysis project Ga0214921, IMG submission 177992) | Freshwater microbial communities from Lake Lanier, Atlanta, Georgia, United States - LL-1505 | ecosystem: Environmental > Aquatic > Freshwater > Lake | place: USA: Georgia | collected...
GACAGAATTCTCCTTCGTTTAATTCGTGTATGTGTTTCAATTAATGTAAGAATTTAAGCTTATATTTAGTTGATTCTATCAATGCTACAACGTTATCTATCTCGTTTTGAATATAACTGTCTTGAGGTAGATTCTTTCTCATTGTCTCTACGTATTGGCATAGTGCTTCGAAGTAAGTCAATGGTTGATTGTCTTCTTTGAATTGAGCAGGACTAGTATATCCTGAAATGATACCATATCTGCCTTGAAAAGTCTCTACTAATCCATCTGTAAGATCTACTATTTCATCGTAATATGTTCCTAATGCCATGTGAGTGGCAAAAGAATCTGTTTGAAGATGGAAGATGTGAGCTTGAGTACGACTAGCAAACAAGGTCGATATAAACTTTACATATTGTTCCATTATTTTTTATTTTTTAATGATTGTTTTAATTTTTTAAAGAAACTCTCGTCTAATTTTTCTTCGATAGGTTTTTTAGATTTCTCTATTTTCTCTAACTTAGTCATTAGATCATCTAATTTACCAGTAATTATCGCAATTTGTTCTCTGTGTTTGCTTGCATTTTTAGGATCTTCTTTTGCCATATCCATGTGCTCTTTTCTTTTCTTCTCTATAGCATCGATAGCAGATTTTATTTTTTTAGTCGTGACTTCTTTTTTCTCTTCAAGCGCATGCTGTCCTTCCATATGTGTTTCATACATCTCAGTAGCTATTTTTTGCGCAGTTGGTTCATCTGCAAATACAGCGTGTATTTGATCTGGTACAAGATTATATGCTCCCAATCCTACTAATGGATCTATTGGTTTTACAAGGGAGGTCATTTCACAACCTGAGTATGGTTTTTGAATTGCGTAAACTTGGTTTAACGATCCATCTATTGGATCTTTTAATTCGTCTTGTTCTTTAAGAGATTTTTTCGTTGATTTTTTATTTTCAGCGTGTATCTGTAGTGCTGCAACATAATCTTTTAGGCTTCCCTTAGTGCATCCTACTTTTTCACCACGAGAACCATCTGATTTCTTTTTGTAAACGCACTTATTTTTGTGATCTATTGAATATGGCATATCTTTTTTATTAATAAATATTTTAAATATCGATCTGTTTGAGTTTTTCTATATTTGATTTTATTTCTTCGTACATTTTTGTTTTGTCTACCTTTCCCCAACTCTCTACGTCTCCTGATTCAGTCACAAAAGAATCATTTTCTTTAAGCCAAGCCTCTAATCCCATTTCAAACTCTTCCAAACTTGCATTTTTGTTTTGATTTAGAAAACTTTTTTCGTATTGTTCGTATTTGCCTTCTATTTTTAGCTTAGTTTCCATTTCTGTTACGCAATCCAAGCACATTCCGTGTATAGAATACATTTTTTTGTTAACATCGTGAATTTTAAACGCTTTTTTGCATTCAGGACAAGTCAATGGAAGAACTACCAATTTTTTTAGATTGTCTAATTTAGTAATTGTTTGTTTAATTCCATTTTTTATTGTCCATCTTTTACCGCTTTCTTCCCAAATATCGCCTTCTTGATAATCTGTATTTCTTTTTTCCCATCCCGTTTGTACTTGAGTTCTATCACCAGCATTGTTACTGATAATATTTCTCATTCTTTGTACAGTGCTTTGAGAAAATTCTTTTTTTAGTGTTGATTGATTCATAGTCGAAACTTTTTTAATATATTAATTGTTTGTTGTGCTGATTTGTGAGTGATTCCGATAGCTCCCAGCTCTTTCCAGGGTGCTAGGTTTCTGTAGTAATCGTCTATCAGAATAGAGTGCTTTATTTCAGACTCTGGAAGTCCCTGGATAGCTTCTTCTTTGTGGCCTGTCTGTTTATACATGATATCGCTTGGACCAGGCTTTAAATTTTTTGCAATCCAAATGTCTTTTCCTTTTTTAGCGTATTTAAATGTACTCGGACTAGATAAAATTATTGGTTGATATTGAGATATATAGGCCCATAATTCAAGTGCTCCAGGAAATAGTGGCATTTTCGCCCAATAATCTAATCCAACATCGTCAACTGCTTTTTTCATGAGTTCTGGTCCTTTTAATTGAGCATATTCTCTTGGATTCATTCCATAATAGTGATCGAATTGCGCTTCAAAGTCAGTTAAAACACCGTCCATATCGCAATATATAGTGAATCTAGATTTTACTATGGACTCTGCCATAGAAGTTAACTTAGATTCATATATCAATTCGTTAGACTTGCCATAATTTCTCATTAAAATACCTGATATTGAATTTGCTTGATTCTCTATCTCTGATCCAGTTTGCCCAGAATTTGATTTTATCATTCCCAATTCATTTTGTCTGTGATGAACAAGTTCGTGAGAAAGAGTTCTAAGTATATCAGCTAAATTTCTATTGCCTATATAAACTTTTAAGAAATTATTCGAAGGAATATAGTGTCCAAAACTTCTTGAATTGGTAGCCCAGGATTTATCTTCGGTAAATTCTATTTGCGGAAGACGATCTATTTCTAAATTAGTCTTGCAATAGTCTATAAAATCTTTTATTATCTCTAATCTCTCTTGGGTTTGCATTTATTTCTCCAATATTTTTGTTAATAAACCAAAAACCTCTTTTGCTTTGCCTTTATTGTATGCTGAAGTAGGGACAAATTTAGCGAATTCATCAAAATTTCCATTTTTTATAGCTTGTCTCATTTGAGTTGCTGATATTCTACCAAATTGATCTGGAATAACTTCTTTTTTTATGTTAGGAAATTTCTCTTGAAGCTTATCGAAATATCCTAAATCATCGGCTTCTTCTTTTGCTGACGCAACATAGATGCTTTTTAAGTCTTCGTTTTGAGCTGCGAATCTAAATATGTCTTTTATAGGCGTGCCTTCTGTTGAAATCTTAACTTCTATCTTATTATTTGGTTCTGCGGCTAAATACGCTTGCCAAATTGTTAAACTGTCTTTAGGAGTTATTCCAAACTTAGTAACGTTACTAATAATAACATATACTTTATTTATGTATGGTCTCTCAGTAAGATATTTAGCTGCTTCGAAGTGTCCTTTGTGAGGAGGTTTAAATTTCCCAGGAAAGAAACATGGACCAGTAGTATCATTTACTTCTTTTAAAAGCTCTTGAATTATTTCTACTCCTATTTGGCTATAATCACGCATTTGCTAATCTATTTATTTTTGCTCTTATCTCTGATGGATCATCAAAATCTATATCTTTCATCATCTGTATTTGAGTAGATATTGTGCTATTTAGATCTTTTATTTTTTGATTCATTTTCTCTCTTTCCTCAGGAGTTTTTTCTTTGCCTTTTACTTTAAATGGTTCAAAAAACTTTTGTTTTACTTCTGGATGTGATGGATCAAAATCAGGAAATACAATGTCTTCTGGTTTGAATGCTTTGTATAATATGAAATCTTCTCCGAATGATTTTCTATATATTTCTATATTATCGAACATAGCAGACCAACTTCTCAATATAATAGATGGCATAAGAGTCCTTCCTCCTTCGTCTCCTCTTTTGATATTTCTACTAAGAGATATATCCGGTGGTACAAATATTAATACCATAGCTGTTTTGTAACCTAACTCTTCTAATTCTTTTTTCTTTTTTAATACTTCATTAGATGATGCGCCCGTTCCGTCTATTATAATATGACTCATGTCTGATTTTGATTTCTCATATTTCGATTTATGAGTTTTTTGAGCTTTCGCCATAGCACTTCCAGCTGCTGATAGATCTTCGGGACCTTTAAATTTTCTAAAATCTAATGGGAGACCAGCTTTTTGTAACAGAGGTTCATATTCATCATCTATATTCAAGATAGTGAAATCTGCTATAGAATCTAAAAACTCTTTTCTGAATGTAGATTTCCCTGCGCCAGCAGAACCCGCTAAAAATATAGCTATAGGTTGATTCATTGCTTCCAATAATAAACTAGAAAGTCTTATCATGCTTATAAATATTTGTATTTAGAGCTTTATAGAGTTAGGCAGTGTTAACATTTCGATTTCTTGTTCAGGGTGCATCATTTTATATGTCTCGTATGTGTGTAAAAACATATCAAAATATTGATCGATAGATTTATCGCCTTCTTTTAATTCCCAACCAGCGCCTTGAATTCTTTTTCCTGTCTTATCAGGACCTTTTTTTGATGATTTTAACCACAATATTCCTACGTTATCAACTTTTTGCATATATCTTTCTTCATACGCTTTTACGTAAGCCGACATCTGTAAAAAGTGACTTGTATGAATAGCTGTAGATGTTTTTATGTCTATTATCCATTTTTTTCCATTTAACTCGACTAAAAGATCAAGTGTTCCTGAATATTTGTGTGTATCTGAGAACATAAATTCTTCTGATAACAATAGAGTTGGTTTATACATACTCCAAAAATCATAAAAGCTAAGAACCATTCTCCAAACATGAGTATTATAATTTACGTGTCCATCTGATTCTATCCAACGAATTTCTTCTCCTTTTAGTATCTTCTCTGCTGCATTATGTACCTGTGTGCCCTCGTCTCCAGCTCGTCTCATTATAAAATCTGCGTTGTGACCAGAATCTTTTAACCAAGTTTCGAAGAATGAGCCTTTTGGGAAATAACCGAGGATAGTTGTTACAGAAGGATAATAGATTCCGGGAGATCTTTGATAGTATCTAGCATCAGGAAGAGTTATTTGTCTTAATTCAGGATCTGTTTCTACGATCATTTTTAAACGTTTATCTCGAAAGATATTGTTTGCTTTGTTTATCATGCTAATTGCATTTTTTTAATGAAGAAATTTGTGAATGTGAGCTGTTCGGCTCTATGTAAAAGGCTCGTAATTGCTTCGAAACCCATATCTGATGGATCTTTTCCGTTTAATTCTATTAAATACACTTCTTTTCCCATATTAATTAAGCTTTCTGCGTATGTTAATGACTCTTTTAGTGCATCATTATCTAATGCTATATAAACAGTTTTGACTTCAGACTCTACTAATTTCATCATAAGAGCCTTTGGGATCGTTTTTCCAAATAGAGGAATGGCATTTCTTTTAATTGCTATGGCATCGAAAGATCCTTCGCATAAAATAACAGGTACTTTCCAATTTATGAGATGCTCAAAGCCTATAATTTCAGTTTTGGAGCAGCTTGGAGCGTCGTATTTAAGTCTTGGTTCCTTTTCAAATGATCTAGCAATGAAATAATTGAGCTGTCCATTTTTATCGTATGAAGGCACCACTATTCTATTTCTATATCGGCCTGATGCACAATATCCCATGTTGTACTTCTTTATATCGCTTTCATTAATATTTCTCTTTTTTAAATAGGCCATAGCATGACGATATTCTAGATTTACGCATTTTGGCATTATGCTAAGCGGTATAAACTCTTCTGGTAATGTTACTTTAATTGGATTATAATCTTCAAGAGAAGTTCTATCATTTTTGAAATATTGTTTCATCTCCTGTATCTTGTCTATAGGTGCTTCTAATTTTTTTAGAAGAGTCACTGGAGATTTGCCTTTGGTTGCTGGATGGCAAGTCCAACAGTTATATTGCCCAGTAACTATATTGACAACGAGCTTTGGATTCTTGTGTTTGCAAATGGGACAATAAAACATGTGATCTGCTTTGTTTTTATCTGGTTTTGCTTTACCAAGAACAGATTCCAGTAGTCCAAGTATGTATTTACTATTTTCCATAATACTAATATACTAATATTTTTTCGAAATTAAAAAGTTTTTTTTCTATGTACTTCTAAAATAATTTTTTTTTATCAAATAATTGTTGTATATTAGTTGTAATAATGCGAAACTTTAAGCTCTATACCGTAGCTTGGTGTGATTCCATGAACGAGTCTTAGATTGAAGAGAACATTCGCTACCAGGTGCTAAGATCAAGGTAACAATGCATCAGGTATACAAAAATAGTTTTAAACGAAAAGCTAATTGAGTATCGATATAATATTAAATCGACGGGGTAATTTCCGCAGGGCATTAGTAATAAATCTAAAATGAAAAACAAAGTCAATAAAAAAAGCTTAACACCCTGATTATATTTATGTCTATGCAACAAGAAAATCTATCAGAAACTCAAATAGAGGCAATATATAAATATCTTTCTATTTCGTACGATGAAATGAGTGAAGATGAGCAAAAAATGTGGGTTTTATTGCTTTCTATACATGATCCTGAATTTGAGGACACCGGAGAAGAATAAAATTAATACTATGAAAATAATAATCTATTCAGTAGATGGATGCGCAGTATGTGAGTCTTTAAGAAATAAATTAAAAGAACTTTCTTTGACTTTTACCGATATCAAATGTAATGGAAATATCTCTATATGTGATACTATAGAGAGTATGACTGGTTGCGAAATGTATCCAATGATTAAAATAGAAACAGCAGCTCTAGAAAATCTAGTAATGTGTATAGCAAAAGATCATAATCAATTGGGAAAGAATTTTAAATACCAAAATAGCATAGTATATTATGTACACTCGATAAATAATATGTTAGATGCGATAAAAAAATTGTAGATTAAATAAAAGATTAGTTATGAAATTTAAATTAACAGCAGAACAGATGGTTGAAAATGTAAATAAATTCTATGAATATATTGACAAATATATAACTGGGAATAGGAAGGAACAGCTTAGAGATTTTTATAAATCAATTGAACAAACGCTTGTTGAATCTCCTGCATCTACAAAAGAAGCTCATCATAATTGTTTTCCAGGAGGATATTTAGATCATATACTTAGAGTTACTGAAATGGCTTTGGTTTTAGATAGAGTCTGGGATAAATTCAATCAAAAGAAAAATTACACATTAGAAGAGTTGGTATTCTCTTGTCTTAATCATGATCTTGGAAAATTAGGAACTAACGATCAACCATTTTATATTCCTAATGATTCAGATTGGCATATTAAAAACCAAGGAGCTCATTATAAGTACAATAATAAGATGACTCATATGAGAATTGCAGACAGAAGTCTATATTATCTGCAACAAGCTAATATTCCAGTATCAGAAAATGAATTTTTAACAATTAAATTGCATGATGGGCTCTATGAAGAATCTAATAAAGCTTACTATATAACGTATTCCCCAGAAGCAGAATTAAAAACAAATCTTCCATATATAGTACACCAAGCAGATCTAGCTGCATCACGAATAGAAAATCAAAACAAATAATAATATGCTTACAACAATTATGTTAATACTTTGGCCAACAACAATAATAGGCTATGTAGTTTATAATCTTTTTAGTAAAAATAAAAAGTTAGAAAATGTAATTATAAAACAAAATAATTTTATAGAATCTATGGTAGCTAATATAAAAGATTTAGATAAGATTGTAGAAAAAATAGACGCAACAATCTGGGTGCAATCAGATCAAGAATTGCTAAATCTTTTCGAATCTGTAAAACAAATCCAATCAAAAATAAAAGATTTCATATCTAATGAGTAATATATCAGAATCTTCTGAGGTAATACAACTTACTAAAAAAGGAGAACCGAGAAAAAGAAAACCCAAAACTAAAAATGTATACTTTACTGAAGATACTGAAGCTGCTATATTAGCTTATCGTATTGCCAAAACGTACGATGAAAAGAATAGAATATATAATGAAAAGATTCATAATGCTTTTTATAAATTAGCCGAGAATATTATACACACATTTAAGTTTTATTATACTGATGTTGACAATATAGAAGATTTAAAATATGAAGTAATATCTTTTCTTTTACAGAAAATAAATCTATACGATCAATCAAAAGGTAAAGCGTATTCGTATTTTGGAACTATCGTGAAAAGGTATTTGATTCTATATAATCAAAAAAATTATAAGAAGATATTATCTAAAACTGATTTTCAAGAAATTCATAACGAAGAAAAAACAATATCTAAATTAATCGAAGAACCAGAATCTTCTGATATTGATAGATTACATGTTTTAGAAATGTTTATTAAAGAAGTTGAAGATAATCTCTTTGACATGTTTGATAAATCAGAAGATCTTAGAACAGCTGATGCAATACTTGAAATATTTAAAAAGAGAGATAACATAGATATATTCAATAAAAAAGCTATTTTTATATATGTTAAAGAGATAACAGATGTACAATCTATTACTATCACTAGAGTTATCAAAAAATTGAAAAGCGTATACAAACGAATATTAGAGTATTATATAAAAAATATAGACAATTGATATTTATTTAAAAATATATGGATCTCGATAAAGAAATATTTAAGGGTAAAAAAATATCTGATCTTGTCAAAGAAGTCTACGAAAAACAAAAGAATCAAGATAATAAGATCTCTGGAGAAATAGAAAGATTATCTGAGTTAATATCTTCTCCTGGAGATGCTATAATCATCGTGCCTTTACTTAAGGGATTTTTTGATTCTAGTTTAAAAAATGACGAAGTTCTAATGAAGATACTTCAGTTATTTCAAAAAGCTGCAGAGAAAACTCAAAGCGCTGATGGTGATTCAAGTATTCTGTCTGAAAAGGATATTGCTCAATTATTTAGCGAAGTAAATTCAGTCATTGTAAAAGATCAGAAAAAATTAATCGACAATGTTTAATCAATTTGATTCTTTACTTTCTCATAGCGGCGGTAGTCCATTCACTATAGCTAGAGTAAAAAAAGTTGTATTAGGAGAATATCTAGTTGATAAAAAACCTAATCCAAATTACTATTCAGAAAAATCAATGGGGGCTATATATTTTGAACCTCTATACAAAAACAAATCAGAGTCTACAGGAGATTCTGCATTTTCAAAGCCAGCTTATCCAATGTTTTCTTTTATAAGACAATACCCAAATATTGGAGAGATTGTTTTAGTATTCCCTGGCCCATCATCAGATTTAAATGATGGCAAAGACAAACAAGATCTTTGGTACATTCCAGCTTACTCTATTTGGAATTCTCCCCATCAAAACGTGTTTCCAGATTTAAGAGAATACGCTGAATATTTAAATACTAAGTTATCGCAACCTGGATATTCAAACTCAGGAAAAGATTATCCAGATATTCCTCAAGGCTATACTTTTACAGAAAGATCAAATATAAAATTTCTTAGACCTTTCGAAGGCGATACAATACTACAAGGTCGTTGGGGACAATCTATTAGATTTGGATCTACTGTATCTACTCTAAAATCTATAAATCCGTGGTCTAAAAGTGGATTAGATGGAGATCCAATTACGATGATAGTAAATTCCCAAAAAGATTTTACTACTGCGGAAATAAATTCTCCTGTTACAGTAGAAGATATAAATAGAGACGGATCATCAATATATCTGACATCTGGTCAAGAAATTTCTATTCTGGATTTAAACTTATTTCCAAACAGATCCTATAGTCAAGGAAAAGCTTTTAATCCTCAAGTTCAAGAAGTTATAACAATAGAAGAAATTCCTAATTCAATAGATTATGTTTCACCATTAGATCAAGACAAAAATACTTATGCTTAATCCTGAATTTCCATATAAAGGTAATCAAATAATAATTTCTTCTGGTAGAGTTCTAATAAATTCTAAAGAAGATGCAATTTTTTTATTTGGAAAACAAATGGTAGCATTATCATCTACACAAACAATAAATCTAGACGCGAAAGAAAAAATATTAATAGATTGTGATAAGATAGAATTGGGCAATAGAGCTGAAATATTTGGTTCACCTATAATAAAGGGAACTCCATTAATAGATCAATTAAAAATACTATTTATAGATCTACAAAGAGCCGCAAGTCTATTACAAACGGTTGCTGAAACAGATCCAGGAGGATCTTTTCAAAATATCTCTGATGCGGGTAACGCTATATTTACTTCATGTCAAAGAATTGTAGAAGTATTTGAAAATAAAGATCATCCACAAAATCCTCTTTCAAAAAATACATACACTAGATAATGGCTTTTAAATATAAATTCACTAAATTATCGTCTAACACTCCTCCTGTTTATATAATAAAAGTATTTAGAGATGGTCAATATGTTTATAGATATAGCGATTATTTAGGAAGTCCTATAAATATAATAGTAGATCACGCAAAAGAATACTTAAAAAGCAAATATGGAGAAGAGGCAAATACTCTATCACCAGATCCTACAATAAATTTATTGGCTGTTTCAAGTGATCCTGAATTTGCAGAGGAATCAAAAAAATTACCTAAAGCTGAAAAAAATTTACAAACAACTACTCAAGCACCTCCAAGTCAAGCAAGCGGTGCATCTACAACAGTTACAGCCGGTAGCAATCAACCACCAGCAAAAGTAGAGCAAAAATCAAATAAACCGGCTGAAGGTAAAAGTTTAGCACAGGGTTTTGGAAAAATAAGTGCAAGTATAAGTAAAATAATAAATAAAATTAGAGTTTCTGTAAATAATTTTTATTACGGAAAAACTAATATATCTACGAATAGTAAACTTGCTAATCCTTTAGATTATGGATTGATTAATGTGCTAAATTTATTAGCATCTATAGATTTGTGTGCTATATTTAGTTTCTCGGCAAACAAATTAGGCAATCAATTTGGTACTAAGCCTTTCAATCCAAAAGACAAGTCAAGTACTAATACCCCTTTAGGAAATACAAAATATCAAATACAATACGCTGCGTATCAAATACAAACAATTATAGATGGTTACTATACTAGTTATGGTGATCTTAGAACTAATGAATCTAAAACGGCTTTAGGACAAGTTGTAACGAATCTTTCTAACTATTTAGAAATATTAAATTCACCCGCAGGTAATAATCCTTTCCAAAATCCAGAATTGCGAACAGCATTTCCTATGATTTCTATATTTGACAATTATTTACAAAACGCTTCAAAATTTTTATCTGTAAATCAAAATATAGGTGGTTTAAAACCCACACAAATTGATAAAGTTTTAAGTTATATAGATAAAACTAGACAAGTTTGTATTTCAATTCAATCATTGAATAATCCTGCGAATTTAATATCTTTTGCTGATACTTTCTTAGGAGCTGGGGTAGCAGATGCCTTAAAAAAATTAGATAAATTAGTTGATCCAAAAAAGATCATTCCACTAATAAAAAAAATTGTTGAAGTATGTAAAAAGATACAATCTGCGTGTAATCAAATATTGGGTTTTATAAATACAGCAAGAACTATTATTCAAATCGCCACTCTTCTAATAAAAATATTCAGAATAATAGTAAAATTCTTTCTTGTTTTGCCGGCACCTAATTTATTTACTACTGTCGGTATTACGACTGCTATGTCTTCAGCAGAAAATAAATTAACCAAGGCGGCAGACAATTTGATAAAAAGACTATCAGAGATAAATTCTATATTAAGTAATATATACTATTTGGTTCAAGACATTTCTATCAAGATAGGTAATATCATAGACATAATAAATCTAATAAAACTTAATTTAGAAAGTTGCGAACCTGGTGTTGTAGATCCACAAATAATTGTTGATCTTTCAACCATCGCCTCTTCTTTACAAGCAACTAAAAAATCTTTCGATGATTTTATTAAGAATTATGATGATAATAAAAAGAGTAAAGATACCTCATATGGTGGATATACGATAGTGATCTTAAAAGAAGAGGTGGTTGATGAAGGAATATCATTACGACGTAGATACGGCGTAGCATTAGATAAATCACAAGTTAAAATAGTACAGTCTACACCAACTTTTGCATCCGACGATCAAATTATTATCCAAGAAGTAAAATTATTATTAAGATCTAAAAATCTCGTACAAGATAGTAAATTATCTTTAACTCCTGAAGAAATATCAATTCTAGAAGAATCTTTAAATTTTTTAGAACAACCAAGTATAGACATAAATGAAGAACCTCAATTTGAAGACGGAATGGATGATCCAGACAATGAAGATACAGAAGGAGATAATTTAGGATTAAACGCATTCGTAAGTAAATTAAAAGGCGGTCGTAAATTAAGAAGAAGAATGAGAAAAAAAATGTCAGAAGCTAAAAATAAACTCGCCGCTGAATTAGCCAAATCTGATAAAGGCGGTAAATTCTCTAATGCGCTTGTTAAAAAACAAAGAATAGGCGCTATCGAAGATGCAATTAAAGCTGAAAAAGAGTTGATCAATATAAAAAAAGAAGATATATCTAGGTTGACATTATTGCTGTCATCAATTGCATTAGCACCTATTGCTATAATTAAAATAAGAAAATTAAAACAAGAAATTATAGATATACAAAAAAATATAAGAAATTTACAAAAACAACTATCACAAGTAAAATCGAGATAAACAAAATAAAATAGTAAAGTAAATTAAATAAAATAATATTTATAACATATGGCAAAAGTAGATTTATTAAGAAAACTAATAAGAGAAGAAGTAAAAGCAGCTCTTAGAGAAGAACTTCCTAGATTGATGAACGAAATAAAGTCTTCTAATACAGGAGTTGATAATGTAATAAAAGAAATGAAAAAACAACAGTTTCCAATTACTCTAAATACTGTTGATACATATAAAAAGAAACAAGATACCCAATTCACTAAATCATCTCATTTAAATGCTTTATTGAATGAAACAGCAATGTCTATGCAACCAGAAGACGTAGAAACGCTAAGTTACACATCTGATATGGTAAATCCAACTACTTTTTTTCAACCTAAAGAAGTAGCAGTGGGAGATATAAATGGAATGTTATCTACAGCACGACCAAGCTCAGATATATCTATGGTACAAATCAATGAAGTGCCCGATTACTCAGGACTTATGAAAAACTTAATAAATAAGGGAGCAATTTAGATATGGCTTATAACTTAAAAAAAATATCTCCGCTAGATCAAAAGCCTTCTACCGCTATTGGAGTAAAACTTCCATTTAGCTATCCCAGTGCTTTTCAATCGGTATACACTACGAAAGAACAGACTAAGTATAATATAATAAATTATCTGCTAACGGATAAAAGAGAGAGACCTTTTAATCCTTCTTTTGGTGCTGGATTAAGATCTAAAATATTCGAACAAATTAGTTCTGACACTTTAGATAGTTTAAAAACTAGTTTAAGATCTCAGATAGAAGCTAATTTCCCTAATATCGAAATAAGCACTTTAAATATAAAAGGAGATCCAAATAATAATTCAATAATCATAGAATTTAGTTATATATTATTAAATACAGCTGAAACAGATACTGCTGTTATAGCGATACAAAATGCATAAAAATGGCAGAAAAAAAAGACATAAAATATTTAAATAAAGATTTTAATACATTTAAATCTGATTTGATAGAATACGCAAAAGCGTACTATCCAACGGTCTACAATGATTTCAATCAAGCTTCCCCAGGCTCTATGTTTATAGAAATGGCTGCTTATATTGGAGATGTTCTTTCTTTTTATCTAGATAATCAGTTACAAGAGACTTTTTTACAATATGCTAAGCAGCCAAATAATCTATATACGATGGCTTATATGCTTGGATATAGACCTAAAGTAACTTCTGCAGCAATTGCAGACGTAAATGTTTATCAAACAATACTTGCAAATACAGCAGGAGGTTTAAATTATCCAGATTTTTCTACAGCTATTACTATTCAAGGTGGAATGCAAATACAATCGAATGTAGATAGCTCAGTTTATTTTTATATCCCAGAAAAAGTAGATTTCACCACTTCATCTTCTTATGATCCCACTACTATAGAAGTCTATCAATCAATATCTGGAGTACCACAAACCTATTTATTGACAAAGAAAGCAAAGGCAATCTCAGGTCAAGTAAAAACTGCGACTTATGATTTCACTAATGCTCAAAGATTTTCATCTATAACTATAAATGATCCGAATATAATTTCAATAGTTGATATAACTGATAGCAGTGGAAATAAATGGTATGAAGTACCATATTTAGCTCAAGACTATATTATAAATTCAGTAGCCAATACGAATCCATCTACTACTGATCAAGTTCCTTATCTAATTCAAAAATTATCTGTCCCAAGAAGATTTACTTCTAGATTTCAATCTAATGAATCTTTGGTAATAGAATTTGGATCAGGAATAAATTCGGTTGCGGATTCAGCAATAATTCCAGATCCTAATTCAATAAGCGTGGGTAAAACAGTCGGTCTAAGTACGTTTACTCAATCTTTTGATCCAACTAATTTTGTAACAACTCAAACTTATGGATTAGCTCCAAAAAACACTACACTAACAATACAATATTTAGTTGGAGGAGGAGCTGTTTCTAACGCTCAAGCAAATCAATTAACAATTCCTATATCTTTTACCGCTACTGGAATAAATCTAACAAGACAGAACACTGTCGCTGTTAATAATCCAACAGCAGCAACAGGCGGAGGAGATGGAGATACTGTACAGGAGTTGCGAATGAATACTTTAGCTCAATTTCCTACTCAGATGAGGGCAGTTACCCAACAAGACTATATGGCAAGAACTTTAAGCATGCCAGCAAAATTTGGAAAAATATCTAAAGCGTATGTTACTAAGGACGATTCTACATTTATGAATTCTGTAGGTCAAGACATGACTCAAAGAGATCAAGTTTTAGTGAGTCTATATATTAAGTTTAGACAGTAATGGAAATTTATCAAAACCTTCGACTTTATTAATGCAGAATCTTCAATCATATTTAAATGATTATAGATTAATGACAGATGCAGTTAATATAAAATCTGCATATATAGTCAATATAGGTTGTAACTTCAACGTCATAATAAACCCAAATTTCTCAGGTCAAGATGTGATAGCTCGATGTATATTAAAAGTTCAAGATTACTTTAATATTGGTAATTATCAAATAAATCAACCTATAAATTTATCTAATATATATTCTTTATTAGATCAAGTTGAAGGAGTACAAACAGTTAAGAATGTTGAAATAGTAAACAAATCAGGCACTAGCAACGGATACTCTAATTATTCATATGATGTCGTAGGCGCAACGCTAAACGGAGTTGTGTATCCATCATTAGATCCATGCATATTTGAATTAAAATATCCAAATACTGATATTCAAGGTCGTGTAGTAACATTTTAAAAATTAATATAAATGTCAATATATAAAATATTTCCAGAGGCAGACGTAACTCTATATTCCGCGTACCCTAAACAAAATACTGGACTTGATGAAATCCTAGAGGTATCAGTAAAAAATTCAACAACATCAGCTCCTGACGACATAAGAAGATCTATAATTCAATTTAATAGCTCAGATTTACAAACCTTGCAGACTCTTAGGGGCACAAAAAATTACGATGTTTACTTAAGAGCTTACTTAGCAAATGCTGAGAATTTAGATACAACATACGGTCTAAACTTTAATCAAGTAGACACAGTTTGGGCAATGGGAGTTGGAAAATTTTCTGATGATCCTATAACAGTTAAAGGAGCGAGTTGGTATAATACCGGATCATACACTAGTTCGATAAATACTTGGCCAAATTCATCTTACTACGTAACCCCCGGTGGAGGTTCTTGGACAGGCACAACAATATCTCAAAGTTTTTCTTATAAAGATAACAAAGATATTAACGTAAAAGTAACTTCATTTTTTTCTAATTGGATTGCAAATAATACAAACGCGGGTATAATAATAAGACATTCTAGTAGCGTAGAAAATAACTCTAATAGTTATAAAGTTTTAAACTTTTTTAGCGCCGATACACATACTATATTCCCTCCGTGTTTAGAAATGCGTTGGGACGATGCTATTTTCAACACGGGCAGTCTATCTGTTATAAGCAATAGTGATACTGAGTTATCAGTAACTAACAACCCATACACTCTAAAATCAACTACAGATAAGTATCAATTTAGATTATCTGCAAGAGATAAATATCCAGCAAGAACTTTCTCTACCTCATCAATATATTTAGTTAATAAAGCTCTGCCTTCTTCATCATTTTGGGCTATTCAAGATGTAAAAACAGAAGACATGATAATAGATTTCAATGAGCCATATACTAGAATAAGTTGCGATGCAACAAGTAGTTTTTTTAATGCATATATGAGCGGTCTTGAACCTGAAAGATATTATAAGATATTGATAAAATATGTATTAAATTCTGGAGAATCAATTGTTGTTGATAACGATTCTATTTTTAAAATTGTAAGATAATGTCGACTAATATAGATTTTATAAAAAAAGTAAATGGTATAAGTACGTATAAAAACGTTATTGATACTAATTTCCACGAATTTATAATAGAACCACCTGTTGCCGCAGAAAATCCAGTAACAGTTGATCAATTTTTCTCTTATTACGATCAATTATTTTACGACATTCCAATAACAGGCGAACAATCTCATACCACTCTTGTGCAAAGAAGTACTCAATATATTGGAGGTAATGTTATGGATGAAGAGAAAGCAGCACTAATAGAAGAGATTAATACACTAAAGCAACAAATAATTGAACTGTCTCAAACATACCTTACTGTGGGAGATATAACGAAATAAAAATAATTTAATAGATGGAAATAGTTAACGTATTATATAATGGAACAGGGAAATCTATTCAAAACTATTCTGATAGGGATTTATCTCTAATAAATAGTACATATATTAATACTACTTTTGGAGATCCCAATGATTATATAGAAGCGTTTATATCAGACGAAGCAGGATCTATATTGAGTTATGATTATAACCTTCAAAGTTATTTTAAAACGTCTGAGGTAAACTCTGGGACTAATAAATTCACATCTATATTAGTAGATCCTCAAAAAGATGTGGCTGACAAAGGGTTTAATAGGGGATCTGTTACTATTCAATATAATGTACTAAAAAATCTTTTTAATTCAAAATACGGGGTTTTTTATTGGATAAAAGAAATTTCTCCTAGTAAATTAGAATTGAAATTATCCTCTCAACAATTGAGTGGAGATACCATGAGATCTGGATTCGGCGCTTATCAAAATTACATATCTCAAAAAAATTATTATTCTGATTTCTATCTTAACTTTGGAGATAATAATTTAATATTAGCCATAAATGCTGCATATGTAAACGATGACCAGGGTAGTTATATACTTGTAAAACTATATGAACCATTACCGACTGACTTCGATATAAAATCTCAGTTGTGGATAGTTGATAAATTATCAGAACCTGTTTCTTTTGCTGTTAGTATTTCTATTGAAGCAGAACAAATAGACACAACAGAAAAATTAAGAGGGCCTAATTTTAAAATTGAAGTAGCTGAAAAAATAGGTCAATCGACTCCGTATTATTCATATAATAATTTATTTTCAGCGCAAGTATCGTCTTCAGTTAGGCAATTGATGTCTTATTATGAAGACAAAGCTGTCGCAATAAATACAGATTATACAGATTTTAATAATTTTATACACTTTTCAAGCGCCACTGAAAGAATTAGCAATTTTGCATATAAAGTTGGACTCATAGAGAATTATAATATTCAAATTGTATCGCAATCTGCAATAACAGGAAATTCTCAAGTAGGATCTATTGCTACAGCTTCTATAAATGTTTTACAAAACAATATAGATTCTATAATAGAAAAATTTGATAATTACGAATATTATTTATATTACGTCTCAGGAACTTACGCTTGGCCAAAATCAGGTTCCGCTAAGCCATACAATCTGTACTCCGCAACATCTTCTCAAGCTATAAATTGGTTGGGTACACCAACAACTGTTCCAACATCTACCAAATTATCAATACTATATTCAGCATCATTATATGATCAAACTAATAAAGATTTATTAAGCGTTAGTATACCACAGTACTTATTAGATGATCCAAACAATCAGCCGTACGTTACCTTCTTGGATATGATAGGTCAACACTTCGATAATATTTGGATCTATTATAAAGATGTGAGTAATAGATTTAATGCGACAAATGATCCTAATACTGGAATATCTTTAGATTTGGTTTCTGATGCTTTGAAAGGATTGGGAATAGAGCTATATACAAATACAAATTTATCTGACACTGCGTATTACAGTTTATTCGGAATAAACGATAAAGGAACAAGTACTTATCCTACGGGCTCTGAAAAAAATATAACGATAATATCTTCTAGCTTGACAAGTTTACCTTACGACCAAATTCAAAAAGAGATATATAAAAGAATTTATCACAATCTCCCGTACTTACTAAAAACAAGAGGTACAGAAAGAGGAGTAAAAGCGCTAATCGCATGTTACGGTATACCAGATTCTATTCTAACCGTAAATGAATTTGGAGGAACAGCTTTAGGAGGAGAAGATATATTCGAATTGAGTGATACTAAAATTAATATAGTGACTCCAACTGAGTTGAGTCAATCTGTATTGTCTCCAAAATCTACCCTTCAACAATATAGTAGCAATTACAGAAAAAATTCATTGAGTGTAGAAGTTGGATTTTCTCCAGCTGATATTCTGAATGCTAATATCACGTCTTCTTTAGTTTATTCAATAGATCAATTAATAGGAAATCCATCACTAAGATATTCTAGTTCTTATGATAGCTTAGATACATACAGAAATAATTATTTCTCTTCTTCGTATAATAAACCACACAGTATAGCAGAATACGTAAGACTTATAAAGTTTTATAACAACTCTTTATTTAAAATGATTAAAGATTTTGTACCGGCTAGATCTAATATATCTACTGGGATAATTGTCAAACCTCACGTTTTAGAGAGAAATAAATACGCTAGAAACGAACCTCAAACAAGTATCCATAACAATTACAGCGAATCTATAGATATGATTTCTATAACAGGTTCTGCTGCTACCAGCTACACTTTTGATACCACTAAAAATAGAAATATAACATCTTCCTTAGGATATATTACTGTGACTGATTCTTTTGGATTCGAGAAATATACGGGCGAATACCAAGGTACAGAATTAACGGCTACAAGCTTATATAGTGTAGGAGATCAAACAGAATTATCCCAAAATTCAATGCTGAGTTCGAGTAGGATAAATTATGGAGCCATTTATCAAAATGTTACAGGATCAGTTAGATCCCAAAGAAGATTGGATTTGGATTACGCTTACAATTCTAGAGTTCCGGTTAATTTTGGAATAGTTACAAAATCTATAAAAGATTCTACTATAGATAATTTTGCGACATACAATAATCCTATGAATCCTTTTGCGGAATTGCAAGATTTCAATTACAACATTCAAAGAAGTACGATACCTAGATATTATGGATCAAAAACGATTAGTCTAAAATACAATACATATACAACAGCATCAGATAGCTGGTCTGGGGATTCTTCATACGGTAGTACTGCTGCTATTGATAGAAATTCTTTTAAAGTAGGTTGGGTAAAAAATATACCAGTCAAAGCTTTGAATTTTCCAGACAAAACAACAGTCTATTTAAAGTACTTAATAGATTCGACTCAAAATATAACTGATTTGTCTTTAGAAAATAATAATATCTTTGAGGTACAAAATACATTTAAATCTGGAGATACTGTAAATTTATCAGTATCAGATGTCAATAAACCGAGCAATCAAAAATCATTAGATGGAACAAAAACTATTTGGAAAGGAGGATTTTCTTTCGATCCTATATTATTTAGAGAGAACGGAGAAGCTCTATATTTTCAATATTTAGACTACTATAAAAAATACACTAGTTACGAAGGCTTTTATACAGAAAATAGAGCATATAGAAACTTTTTTAGCCAACCAGGAGTTAATACAAGTTATGTAAATAATGTTAACCAATTTGATCCAAATCAAATTCTCGCAAATGATCCTAATGGACCTGGAATTAGCGGATATTATTCAAACTATTATGATAGACCAGCTGTACCTCAGAGATATTTAGATCCTGCTACAGATCCCATACTATCAGATACAGCATATACTTATGACGAATGGAATACTTTTATTACTAGTAATATATGGTTCTCAACTCGAGCGCCTAAATATGATAATAGCAATCCATACGCAGCAAGTTTTGCAACAACTCCATATCCATATATGAGAAAAACATGGAGACTACCCGTTTATATGAACGAGTTTACTAAACCATGGACACAATTGAATGATCCAGATGATAGCGTAAATCAAGATCCTGCAATATTTGTAGCTCCCACTAATGCAACATATGAAATCGGATCTGGTATTTCTTTTGAGATGCTTATAACTGTAAACGCTTCGGCAGGTACTAATACGACAAGTGGACAATTAACAAATCAAATCTTATCTCAAGGCACGGCTTTTAAAATATTTGGACTTTTAGAAAAAAGTACAGATGGAGGTAATACTTGGTCAGTAATATCTGCAGGTAATTTATCAGCTCAATTTTATACTTATACTAATAATACACTTCGTATAAATGCTTCTAATTTAAGCCAATGGATTCCTGTTACTATTAAACTAAATAATACTGGAACTAATAGCGTTACTTTACAAAGAGGAGATCGGATTAAATATAATATATTTATCGTTGATCTATTGGCTTCATTTAGACACTGTAGTACGTATTCTATTCGTTTTAATAACGGTTCCAATAGTTCATATTTACAACAGATACCTTATAGTCAATTAACATATACGGATTTTTATGGAAATTTCGTTAATCAAAACTCAATAATTGGTACTCCACCTTTTAATTTCTTTGGTTGTTATAATACACAAGATCCAAGATATACTTTTGACACTAGCGCAGTAATTGATCAAAATGCAAATTTTTTTGGAATCAATAATAATATTCTAACAATTAATGACCCTTTACTGTCTTTATTTGTAACGTCTTCACAATTTTTACCTGACACGTCTTCAGCCGTAGGAACATATGAAAATTACTCGCCCGTTATAAATCCTTTATCTATACAACCAGGAGATATAATAAGATTTGGATCTTTTAATTCTCCACAGATCAAGTACGCCACTGTGATATCTTCTACTCCGCCAAATACGACAGTTTTTACACCAACAACAAGTCAATTTTCTTTTAATAATGTACCAGTTACTTTCTTTACTAACAATAGCTATTATAATTCAGTTGTTCCAGGAGGAGGAAATTCTTCTATTATAAGAGTTTCAAATGTCAGCTCTTTTGGATATGGATCTCTAAATAGTTGGCTAAATCAAACTCCGACTTTTGGCTCAATAAAAGTATCTTTAAGTAATTCTCTAAATGATAATGCTGTTCTGAATCTTAAACCAACCAAAGCCTATTATGATGGCACATATATTTATATATTCATATCAGAAGCTGTGATACCAGAAACACTAACTCAAGCAACTATAATATTAATTGGAGGTAATGCTGTTACAAGTACAAATCTTACTTTTACGCTTAACTCATATATAGATGCTACTGCTATAAATGTAAATAAAGATTTTGCAATTTTGCGTCAAAAACCTGATGAAACTTCGGTGATAGTAGATTTTAAAAAAGTAGATGGAGAAGTATCTCAAACTATTTTAGTACCGCAAGATGCTAATATAGCAATAAAATCTAAAGTGGGAGAATTATTTAGAAACTTTAATACAGATTTACAAAATACTACAACAACAAATTAAAAAATGATTAATTTATATTATACGCCATCGTCAGGATCTTTATCCTCGAGTATATTAATAATTCCAGATAATACTAATATAAGTCAATCTTCATATCGAGATATAACTTTAGATATAACTTCTAGCCAATATAAAGTATCAGGATCATCTAATTTTTTAAATTATACTAGAGTATATATTAAAAGTGGTAGTACGACTTACGCGTCTTTCCCTGTAGATGAAACAAATATATACTACTTAACTCCATACGAATACATATATTATCCTGATCCTAATAAAATTATAACTTCTTCTGCATCTGATGTTTTTGTAGATTTCCAAGTTAATTCTCCAGTCACATCTTCATTAAATAAATTCGAAATTGTGAATTTGTTATCGTCTTCTTATTCATCGTCTACATTTATGACAAGTTTTGTATCTGGAACTTTGTATAACTTACAATTGTCAAGTAGTGGATTATTTTCTTCAAGAAGTATACTAATAGTTAACACTACTAACAATCAATTTGAGTATTATACAAGTTCTTTTAGTAGTAATATATCCACTTATTTTTCTTCTAGCAATAATTTTAACGATTATTCGATATCAGCTTCTGTCAGTGAATATCCTTACGTAAAATTATCATATACAGAATCGTACTATCCAGTTACTAACACCAGCAGTTTGAGTGATTGGAACGCTTATTTAAATATCACTGCTTCCTTTTTATCGACTTCATTAAATTCATTTTATTTAGGTGGAGGAAATTTGTCAAACGTAACCAATATTGGTGATATTAATAATAGCATAAGTTACGTTACCTTATCAGATTTCGACTCTTCAGGTTTAAATAGTCTAACCACACTTAAAGCTATCGCAAGCGATCTTACTAATTTTCCAGATGCTTCGAAATTACCAAATCTTACTACTTTAGAATTATATGATAACGCGATAACCGGTAGCATATTGTCACTAAATAATTTAAGTAGTTCCTTTATTAACACCTTTACTATTGGTAATAATAATATATCAGGAAGTATTAACGATTTGTTATCAATTTTACCTCAATCAATTAGTACTGTAGAGTGCTCTATAAATAATTTCACTGGTAGCGTGCCTGATTTATCTTCGTATTTGCAATTGTCATCTTTTGATTGTTCGTATAATCGACTATCAGGAAGTATAGCTCCACAAACAAAACAGTTCTCTTTGAACACTCTTAATTGTAATAACAATTATCTTAATGGATATATACCAGATTTAAGTAGTTCATATGCTTTACAATATTTTGATTGCTGCTGCAATAATTTATCGGGTAGTACTCCTGATTTATATCCTAATTATATAATGCAATCTTTTAAGTGCTCTAATAATAAAATGTCGGGTAGTATATCTAATATATCAAGTTCTTATTTGCATCCATCTGAATTATCGTATTTCGATTGCAGCTATAATGCTTTAACTGGTAATATACCATCAATGGAGACATACGTTACAAAGATGACGGTTTTTAATTGTTCTAATAATAAATTATCAGGGAAAATTCCTTCTACATACAATACATTAATGACCACATTTATATGTAGCAACAATCAATTAACCAGTTATCGTGGATTAGATGGAGATTATCCTATATCTACGTATATGACGTATTTTGATGCTCAAAATAATCTACTATCACAAGCAGCTGTAGATCGAATACTGCTTGAAATAGACACCTATTGCGCTTTACCCTCAGAGGGTGTAGGAGAAGTATATCTAGGAGGAACTGGAAATTCTGCGCCTTCTGCGGCTGGCATAGTCAGCAAGAATTCATTGATAGCTAAAGGTTGGACGGTTTCAACTAATTAGTGAACCAAAAAGATAATAAACAAACTTAAAACAATAAAGCATTATATTTATTAATAGTAAAATTTACCAATAATATGTCATATTTAAGTAGTACATCAGTCGTAGTAGACGCAATACTAACAAAGAAAGGAAGAGAATTATTAGCAAGAAACGATGGCTCTTTCCAAATTACGCAATTCTCATTATCAGATGATGAAGTCGATTATAGTTTATATAATCCAAACCATCCTTCAGGATCAGCTTTCTATGGAGAAGCTATAGAGAACATGCCAATATTACAAGCGTATCCAAATGATCAAGAGATAATGAGATACAAGTTATTGACTCTTCCAAGAGGAACAGCGAAATTACCTGTATTGGATTTAGGGTACAGCAGTATCACAATAAAACAAGGATCGTCTCTATCGGTAACTCCTCAAACATTAAATTACTTAGGAGCAAATACAACTTTCGAGCAATCAGGATACGTTGCTACTATAGGAGACGTTCGTACTATGTCAACATTCACGGGAGTGGGTATAAATACGGCTGAAGCTAATGCATTAAATACAACAACTACTATAGGAACGAATGTGAGTTCTACAGTAATAGGCACAACAATAAACTTAACTGCAACAACAATAAATACTTTATTCGGAAGCAACACAACTCTATACACGACTCTTACAGTTATAGGAAGAGATTCAGGAGCTAGAATATCAATCCCAGTACAAATCACAAAAGTAACATCATAATATGTCATTTACAAAATTCGATCCAACAGATCTAGTAGTATCATCAGATTCGGTAACTGCTCCAGCATGGAGTAGTAATTTACCTACATTAAGTCAATTTTATACGGGTTCAACAGGCATAAGTGCGAATAATTATTATGTGGACGTATATAATACTTCTTCAGCTGACATTTCGGCAGCAATTCAATTTTCTATAGCGTATGGACATATAAATGGAACTGGTTCCGCGCCTCTTAATAGTCTCATTCCAAGTAAAACTCCAACAAGAATTAACTACGGTCAATTTAGAAATATAATATATGGAGATAATGAAATTAATGTTTCATTTGGTACCGGAATGACGTCTTCTCTAGATTTAATTGCTATAGCTATCGATAGAAATAGATATAAAGAAAGTTTATTTCCTGGTACTTTTAATTTAACTTTAACATCAGGATCTACAACCATTAAATTAACTGATAATTCTAACGATATAAGTACTGTAACGTATTTAGACTGCGGAAGAGCTTACGATATTGTTTCTGGATCTTACGGATCTGCCGCCAGTTCTCCACTAATCACAGGAGCACCGGCTGTTGGATACACTGCAACAGGATCTTACGGATTATTTTTGCCCGATGTTGGACTTATAATTTTGAATCCTTACGCGTTAAGAGCGCCAACTAATAGGGGAGGATTAGGAATGGGTTCTTATAACGTTGTGGGATCTACTGCTAATGGATGGTATCCTGCGGGAGAAATACTTAAAACTATACAATCTGGTAGCAATTTCCAATTAAATTCTCAAGAGACCATCTCTTCTGATTATATATTCGTTAGAATAAAAAATGCTGAATACAACTACACAACTAATCCTTCTTTTATTTCAGGATCAGGAAATTTGATCTATTCTAATTACATATATAATCCTCAAACATACATTACTACAGTTGGTATGTACAACAACAATAACGAATTATTAGCAGTAGCTAAGTTATCTAAACCACTCGTAAAAGATTTTACCAAAGAAGCTTTGATTAGGGTTAAATTAGATTGGTAATACAAGATAAAAAATGAGTAGAGCATCAAATACACTAAAGGCGTCAGATATATCAACTACTCCTATAAAATTGAGATATGCTTTCACTGCGTCAAGTGTAGACTATAGCACTTACGGTATAACAGTTATTAGCGGATCTAATGGATCAGTGACAATTACGGGTTCTGTAAATCAAAACATTGTTAACTATCGTACAATACGACAACTATATTATCAAAATTGGTTAACAGGATCTTTAATACCATCTGCTAGTTATTGGAACTCTAATCAACAATCTACTGCTTGTTCAGGATCTCCCGAATACGAAAATAGATACTTTCCAACAGAATCAAATGCACGCATACAATGTATAGCAATTCCTCCAACAGTTTTTGGTGAGCAAATATCTAGAAATTCATTGTTTATAAGAGCAACAGCAGGAGGAAGTAATCCGTATACTTTTACTTTTTATGATGATGGAAATGGAAACATATCTGGTTCGGTAAATTCTACTAATTACGGACAAGTAGGAAACGTAATATACTCTCAGGGAATAGTTATTATGACCGATAGCGCAAGTGTTGTATTAGATTGCATAACCGGATCGTATACAACATGTTCATTCTTAGCAGAGACTACAATATATCAAAACGAGTATAGGTGTCACGTAAGCGAAAACGATTTTAATTACACACAAAATCCGAGCGCAACTAAATCAACTACTACGGGATCTTATATAGATGCTATAACGGGCTCTGATTTTAGACCTTACGCAACAAGCGTTGGATTATATAATGCAAGAAATGAATTACTTATTGTAGGTAAACTATCTACTGCGTATCCCATTCCTCCAAACACCGATATGACTTTTGTCATCAGAAACGATAGCTAGATATTTATAATAAAGGCTATGACAAATTGGTTGTATCAAGGTCAAGAGTACCTCGCTCTAGAAGACTTTCCAGAAAACTGTATCGGATTCGTTTACAAGATCTATAATGCAGACACAGGCAAGATCTACATCGGTAAAAAAATCTTAAGAAACTTACTTACAAAGAAACTGACTCTCAAAGAGAAATCGGAGTGGAGCAAACCAGGAAAAGTTCCTAGTAAAACCAAGATTGTAAAAGAGTCGGATTGGGCCAAATACTACGGCAGTTGTAAACCTCTATTGGAAGACGTTAAAGTTTTGGGTCCACACAAATTCAAGAGAGAGATCATAGAGTTCTGCTTTAACAAAAAACAATTGGGATATTACGAAGTGTACTATCAAATGGTATACGAAGTACTCGCTACCGACTCATATAATGAAAATATATTAGGTCGTTATTTTAGAAAAGACGTCAAGCAACAGATTGAAAATCAATAAGTTGCAACTCGTTGATTACCAATGAGTTACCTAATTCATTTGGAGCTCACCCGTGATCTATGGACAAATCAAAAAAAGCCGTTAATAGTAACCATAGGACAAAAAGAAAGGGAGCTACCATGAGCTCCCCATCAATTATGTGATAGTTTCTTTATTACTTCTTATTGATTCCCGCTAATTTTGCCATTCTACGAGCTTCGTTCTTAACGTCATCGTTTGATGGCTCTTTAAAATTAACTACTCCTTTTTGTAACAGAGCTAATTTTGTGGTAGCTGGTTGCTTATCAGCATCTGTCTGTGGCATGTTTATTCTGCCTGGAGCTCCTGCAACTGGTTTGTTTTTTCTTATCAGTTGTTGAAGGTTTCCGAATATAAATTTAGCAATAGCTTCTTTGCTATCCAATTTATTTTTCTCTTTGTATAAAGCTTCTGCCTCAGGAGTTAGGTTTTTATTTACTGCGTCTTGAACTTGCTTCAAATTTATGCCAGCTAAAATGTTAATGCCTTTTGGATTAGCGGCAGGAACTTTACCCATTTTTGCGGCAATAGCAGCGTGAACTAGTTTTAAGATCTCTGTAGGTTTCAAATCTCCTTGAATATTAAGAGCTTCCATTTTAGCTTTAGGATTCGCAGCGTATACTTGACTCCATCTGTGGTGACCATCAATGATATACTTGTTGTTATAGGTAACAATTGGTCCACCAACATTAGCATTGCCATCTAATATGCTTGCTAAACTTTTATATTGATCAGTTAGAATGTTCATGATACTCTGATCGAATCCTATTTCACTTTGAGTAGGAAGAAGATTCAATACCGGAAGAGTTATCTTTGCATAATTTACTTTCTCGTCGTTAGGATCCCCATCAGTTAAACCAGCTTTTAAAATGGCTTGAACTTTTGGATCTGATGCGATCTTTTTGAATTGAGCTACAAAATCTGAAACTTTGGTTGCTTTGAACGCAGCTCCTAATTTTTTAGCCGCTTGCGCTCTATTCATCGTTTGCTTCATAGGATTATCGTTAGGCAATCCTTTTTTCTCTTCGCTTAAGCTCTCTATTATGAGCTTTAAAATTTCTAATTCCATTATGATAATAATTTAGATATGTATGTTTTAATTTCTCCGCCTTTAACAGCTGCTAATGCAGTTTCTAAAGTAGCAAGAGATATTTCTTTAGATTGAAGCGCTTTGATAGCAGTAGCGCCTGATGCTATTAACATAATGGCAACTATAACGTGAAACAAGAAGTGAGAAACCTTTTTAGCTTTAGCAGGATCTTTTACAAACTTAGCTACAACTTTCTCTAAAGGAGCTTGGTACAAGTGATGTAAATCATCTGCAATCTTTCCAAGTTTAGCAAACCAATTCTCTTCTTGTTCTTTCTCTGTAGGTTTTTTACCCATAATTTTATTGATAACTGTTGAAGCAGCTTTTCCAAATTTAGATACTAAACCTAAAATTGCAGGCATCGCTACAGCTAAACCAGCTACAGTTAAAAGACCTTCGTTTTGTTCGTCTGATTTATCTTCTAAAGTAGAATCTATATTGCCGATTAAAGAGCTCATTTGAGATTTGAGTTGCGCTACAACATCAGCCTCTTGTTTTTCAGCTTCTGCTTCTAATAATAAGTTCATTAATTTCATACCTATAAATATTAACTATTTTCTAATATCCAAGTTCCTCCAAGGATTTTAGTTTTTTTGTGGACTAATCCAACAATATTATGTCTTGCTATATTATATTTTTCTGAAAATGCTTTACGAGTGCCTTCGAATGTTTCTTTAGTTTCAATATTAAAGAATTTATAAACGGCATTGTCTGATGTTCTTTCTCTAATAGATTGTTTAAATTCTTCTGAAGCTTTTTTACCTTTATTTTTATTTGGTTTTCTTAAATTCGATAAATGATTTTCTGAAAAAACCCTATCTTTATGAGCAATACTTAATTTTAATTTTGTCTCTTTTGAATGTTTTTTTCCTAGCATTCCGCTAGGCTTTCCCAAATGGTGATTTTTTATTTTATCTCTAACTTCTTGAGTAAATATTATTTCTGCACCTCTAGCATTATTATACCATTCATCGCTCGATATATCTATAGATTTTAAATAATCTTGTTCATACTTTAAACACTCGTCTCTAGTGCCCTCAAAAAGTATCTCTCTTTCGAATTGATCTGTTTCAAAATCTTTCCAAAAATTATCGTTAGAAGTTGACGAAATATATCCATCGTCTAAAGTTCCTTTGTGGTAACCTACGTATTTTTTGCATTTGGTTTTATTTATCCACAAATATACAAATGAGTCTTTCATATCTTTATTATAAATATATGCTTTTATTGTAAAAAACACTTATGATAAAAACATGTTAATCTGTCAATAAATTTTTCTCCTGTAAATTCTCTAAAAAATCAGGGTGATTACCTAAATTATATGTAATAGGAAAAATCCATCCATAAGGAATATTTTTTGTTGGTTTTTTTGCTCCATGATTTATTGCTACATGTTTAAAATACAGGCATGATTTATCTTCCACGTTCAAATACTTCTGACTTGTCATAGGATTCCTCGCGTCATTTACGAGAATGTCCATTTGATAAAGCCAAGTTTCCGCTTGCTTGTTTTCTGGGATGAACAAACCATTTTCGTTTATAGAATATTTAACTTTACCATTAAGATTGTGTCCACCAAAAATCTGATGTAAACCATCGAAGTGACCAGTACCTCCAAAAAGAACAGATTCAGGATCTACTAAGTGAGGATATGCCATCGCAATATATCTCGCTGTGTTTTTACACGGATATAGAGGACTTCTAAAGTTTTGATGTTCTTTAAAATAAGACTCTAGAGCTTTAGCAAATTCCATCATTGTCCATTTCGTTCTATCACCTCTTTCAACAGATCCTAATAAATCGTCAGCAAGAAATTTAGCAGCCTTGTAAGGACCGCTCAGGAGCCACTCCTTTACGTTTGTGCCTTTAGGATAATATATCTGAAACAAATCATTACGAGCGTGCCTATTGTTTTGAAAATGACTCTCAGCACCACTTGTGCCTTCGTTCATCAATTTATTTAGAGTTCCCCAATGTTCGTTAGAAAAACTAAATACTAAAGTATAGAATAATCTTAATTCGTTATCTGTAATAGATTGCATAAGATCACAGAAAGGATGTTCATGCCAATGTAGTCGATGACTAAATATTTGATATTCGTCTTTTAATAAAGAATCTTGTCTGTCGTCAAACACTCTACAGAACTCGAAAAATTTATCTAAACGTTGATCTAAAGACCAATTTGCCATCCAACTATCTTTTGGTTTCTTACCTTTAAATTCTACTTCGCAAGTATTGATGTATTGTATATCGCTCATAAATTATTTTTATAGGAAAATTCCTGTGTTATATAAAACTTGTACTTTCTCTTTGTAGTCTGTTTCTGTCATGCCTATAGACTTTAAAATCTTATCGTCTGATGGATGATCTGTCATGTCTTTAAAAGTAGGAACTAGATTAAGATCTAGCATCGCTTTTTGCCTACCATACGGATGATTCCTGATTCCACAACTATTCCACAAATTATCGTAATCCAAGTGTCTATAATCGTTACCGGGTTTTACGTAGTTTTCTACATAACGAATAAAGTCACAGGTAACGTCTTCGCTATTGTAAGGATAAGCTCCAGTATCTTCGTAGATCTTTCTTGTTATTAGATCTAAAAGAGCTTCTTGAGGAACTCCTTTAATTTTTTTTGCTAGATAGTTTAAACATTCGATAGCATTAGTGCCGTAATAGAAAGGGCTCTCTTTGTTTATGTATTCAGGAAACCAATCTGCTATATCGGCAATAAACGCTGCGTATTGAAATTTGAATGCTCTGAATCCTCTCTCTTTATTCCAAGCAAACATAAAGTCTCCTATTTGTCTGAAGTTTTTCTTTGTTCCTCCTTGCTCTAAGAATGCAAGCACGTCTGTAGCCAATTGAGGAACCCATTCGCAGATAAAATAATCACCTCCTCTTTTGTAGTTGCCTTCGGGTTTTGGAAATGCAGCTATCTGATAGCCGACTGATGTGTAAAACGGAGAGATACGATTCTTTATCTTTTCTACCATTTGAGGAATGCTATCGCACTCGTGTAGATCGAATAGAATGCTATTGTGATAACCGCTTGGCTTCCTTGAGTAATTGATAGCAGAACCAGTTAAACGATGAACCAAAAATAAAAAGAACCAAGCTTCGATATTTAACTTGCTCTTTTTTCCTGTCCATAGCGGAGCAATCTTTTTTCTTGGCTCGCTTGCCAAACCAGCTTCCATGCGTTTCCAATAAGGATGCTCATCCGTCCAACCATAGAATATATCGTTAACAATCTGAGAGAATCCTGCGTACTTTCTTTCGACTACATCATAAAGCTCTACGTGCTTCATAAGTTCGTCTTGAATTGAGGATTCTGCGTGAGGAATGAGGCCTAAATTGCACTCTTCTTGTTGGATTTTTGCTAACTGATAGTACCGCAGAAATTCTGAGTAGTACTCAGTCATCGATAACAATTTTGTGTTCATGAACTGTTTTTTATTTTTTAAATTATACTTTTCTTTTTTTAGCTGCGTTACGAATTTTTTCTATTGTTTCTTGAGAATGCTTTTTTCCAAAAAATGGATGATTAGATCCAGTTTTTATTTCACTCATTTTTTTCAATGTTTCCTCAGAATGTTTTTTTCCTTTTTTAACTTCGCTCATATTCTTTCTATGAGAATCTGAAAATATACGACCATTAGGAAAACATATTTTTCCTAAATGAGATAGTCTATTTTTCTCTTTTGATTCTTCTGAATTAACTCTTCCTAAGCTTGATTCTCTCATTTTTTGTTTTGTTTCCAATGAGTGTTTGCCTTTACTTCCAGGTTCTCTAACATTTAACATATCGTATCCGCAATCTTTATGTTGTTGCCAATAATATGTTTCATACTCATTTAATATGTCTTGGGATATATCAATAGGTAATTCATGAACTATTTCAAATTTATGAGATTCCCAACCATATTTTTTTAAAGAATAAAAAAGTTTTCTCTGTCCTTCGCATGTAATTTTTTCATACGATCTAATTCTAGACTCTATAGTCCAACTTTGACCAATATATACTTTATTTATAGGAGATGTTATTTTATATATACCAACCATGTTTTATTATAAATATGTAAATTCTAACTTTTTGCATAAATCCTTTCAAACATTGCGTCTAGTTGTTCGCGCATTCGCATTTCGTCGGTTCTCATCGGTTGTTCGTAATCCGTCCACTCTTCTTTACAGTGTCCTATGCCGAGAATTTTAACGTGCTTTGCTTTCTTTTGGTCGAGAGCAATGTACTTTGTAACCTCTATCGCTTCGTTCTGAGTTCTAGCCATAACGCAGCAAACGTAATCTTGACACTTCATCCAATTAGGCTCAACTTCTCTTGCGTCATTAAAGTGTAAATAATAAACTGTCATGGGTTTCCAAGGCAAACTCTCTCTGATCAGCCTCTCTTTTTCTACTCTTGCCCAATTCACGTACCAATTTAGAACGTGATCGTCAACATCTATGTCGTAATCGTACAACTGAAACACTTTCCAAGAATCTAAAGCATATTTTCCTATGCCTCTCATTTTTTCTAATTCATAAACGGGTATATTAGTTCCACCGAACTTATCGACTGCGTCTATCCACTCTTGGCTAAATTGCTTCCAAGCTTTTGCTCTTTTGTTGTAGAAGCCTAATATTTTTATTTCCTGAGCTATTTCTGTTTCGCTGGCTGAGATCAAACTTTCTGGATTGGGAAATATATTAAAGAAGTCTTCACGTATCTGGTCGACTTGTTTGTGACTCGTTTGATTCAACATGAAACATATTATGAGCATCTTCCATGGCTCGTCTCTATATTGCTCTTGTCGTGTGTTGTAAGGGGAAATACCTAATCTCATAACTTTTATTTAATTAAATATAATAAAAAACCCCCAAAAAGGGGGCTTTAAAAATAGAGTGAGGAGTTAATTATTTGTTTTTAATAACTGACCATACAGCACCTACTGCAGTCATAACTGCGCCAATTACTTCGTTAGATACTGCTTCTGTAGTAATGCCTTTGATTACTAAGATACCACCTACGAAAGTCAACGCGTGACGGATGATACCTAATACTTGTTCTTTGTTCATGTTTTTTTGTTTTTTGTTATTTAATAGTAGTTTATATAACTACGATTATCTATTATAAATATTTTAAAATCTCTCTAGTTATGATGTATTATGCAATAATCATATCATCAAGCTTGTCTTTCAACAACTTCTTGATGTCTACAGCATCGAATCCTTCGTCGTCCAAATCTTGGGCGATCATCATAACAGCTTCTGCAAATTTAGCTAACTGTCTCTGATCTACAAGACCTTCAATTCTGCTTGGCATTTCTTCATCATCCCTTCTACGATCGAAATAATCGTTCTCCATCAAATTCGCGTCATCGAGATCTTCTACATCAGGATTCATAGTTATCATGTAATATACATCGCTTGGATTCATTCCATATTCATCAGCAAGCATCTCTTCGATCTCTTCTGATTGCATCTCTTGAGGTATCATCTTAGAAAACATTTTACCTGATTGGTAGTCCATTACGAATAGCGTGGCCATTCCCATTCCAGCTTCTCTTACGCCAGTTTTAACCATATCTACCGCCATATCTTCAGAAGAATCGTATGGAGTTTCCATGTATCCTTCGTGTACGCCTTGAAATTCACCCATTCCCGGAGCTTTTATAGGACTCTTCTCGTAATCAGTGCTTGTAGGATTGAGATTTGCATCTTCAACCATATCAAGGAAAGGAGCGATTGCAGCGATGTAAGCTTTGATATTTGGAAATACATCTTGATCAAGAACTTTTAACATTTGTGTTGAACCTGCTTTAGATTGAAATTCTACTGGGGTACCGTGACCGTCCCATCCTGGAGTTGCAACAACTACTGCGCTATCAATATCTGGATGAGACCAAACGATCAAACCAGGGTGTTCCCAACTTGCCATCCAATCTCCGTGACGCGGTTGTAAGCGATCAATATCTGCGATCCACTTGTTTGGTTGTGTTTGCTCATCGTAATCAGCGGTATCAGTTGGATCCCAGCCAAAATCTTTATCTTGTTTGCGAACTCCATCGCCAACTACTGATGGATCTTTAACGCCTCCGAAACCTTCGAATGCTTCGTTTATTTTGCCTTTAGACAATTTCTTTGTTTGATTAGTAAGAGGATTGTCTCTAAGGTATTTGTGTAAATTGAAATCTTTCATTTTTTGTTTTTGTATAGTTTATAAATTTTTTATCTAAAATCGTTGTACCAAGTTTTTGTCTTATAGAGATTATCAAATGCTATTAAGAAAGTCTTCAACGCTCTTGCTTTATTTAAAGCATCTACTTCGCTTCCTCCAAAGTACGTTCTATTTATCTGCGCTTCTAATTTACCGGTACGAATATCGTCTATTTTAAAACTGTCTCTTGGAAACAAGCTAGCAAAAGTGAATATATCTTTTGATAACAATCCAGATGCTTTAACCGCAGACATAGCCGCCATAATTTCTGGTTCTTCTTGATATACGGATTCTGCGTTTTTCTTTAGGTGAACTAAAGCATTCGCTAATTTAGAATTTGCTGCGAACGCTTCGTTCAATAAATCCTTTAACTGTATCATGATTAGTCTAACTTGTTTACGGTATCAACAAATTCATCGTAGTTATTGTTATCGCTAGAAGAACTACCATCGTACTTACTTGTATTGTTATTCTCTATCTCGTCTTTAACCATAGAATCAACGAATTTTTTAAAAGCTGCTACAGTTGCTGGAGTGTAGAAACCATCTTCTTCAGGACTTGGTCTACCAGCATTTATCATATTAACATCAATCATTGCAGCAACTTCAGGTAGTCCATATTGCAATAAGTTCTCTCCGTTTCCTCCACCTTCAAAACATCTTTCAGATGCAGCTTTAACGTAATCAACTAAAGCTCCGTCTAATGATTCTTTCAAAAGAGGATTGTTCTTTCTGTATTGTGTGTAGTTAAAATCTCCCATTAGTATATTTTTTTATTAATAAATATGTGTAGTTTAATTATAAGTGTACTCTCTTGCCATCTACGACTACTGATATAATAGGCAAACGTCTTTCGTTGCTTTCATTTATTTTTCTGATGAAAGCAGTGGGATATTTCACCTTATCATAAGTCTGAGAAAATCCATCTGAATATGTAACTGTAACATCGTGACCGCCTGGTTGTAATGATAGTGGATTCGTTCTGTATTTGTCTTTTACGTGAATATGTTGTTTCATAACTTATTTTTTTATAGTGAATGTTGTTGTTACTTTCTTTTCAAGAGTTATCATATTACCAGCTTCAATTATCATATACTCTTCTGGATCTTTCTCTGTAAAAAATTCTTCTAATTCAGAAGCTGTGAATAATCCTTCATGATAATTATCAGATATCGATATAACCACATACTTCTCATATTTTACTTGTGGCTTATCTTCAGCGACCATACGATCAGCTAATGCGTCTATTTCTTTTTGTAATTCTTTAGTGGTATCTGATATGCCTCCAGCTTTTTCTAACAAATCATAATAAGCCCAATGGTAAGCTGAAGTACCATCGCACTGTTTTTCTACGTAGTACCTAGTAGCAAGATCGTCTAATTGATCAGGTGTCACGTTATATGTTTTCAATACATCACACATTGAATCGTACTCTCCATCGTCTAATATGTTTGTGCTTTTTGATTTTGGAATCAATACGCAATTTAGACTATAGAAATAAGCAGGTCGATTCGTTTTAGGGTTGATATCGAGCTCTCTTACTACTGTGCCTTTGTCAATCATTTTCTTTAATAGCTGATTAGTATTTCCCCAATCGTATCCAATCTTTCTGCAAGACACTATATAAGGTTTTAAATGAGAAACTATATCACGCTCTACAACTGATTTACCATCGCTCAGAAACTTCTCTATGCGAATTTCGTAAGTTTCGCAGTTAGCTTCGCTGCGTGTCCAACCTACGGGACGTACAACACTCCAAAGACCGTTTGGTAATTTTACTAATTGACCGCTATTTGTTTTTTTAACGAAGTGACCTTTTGGCGTACCAACTTTGCTGGCTAAAAACGCTGCACTATAATTAGAATGAAATGCGAATGCGTCTGAATAGAAACCGCGATTTTCTTTCTTATCGAATGTGCCTGCGCCGTTCTTGTCTTCGTAAGCAAATTTGATAATGTCTGTGTAACGCATTGCGTTTCCATTGTCTTCGATGTGTCTGAATGTTTTTTCTCTTCTTGTCATAACTTGTTTATTTTCGTTTTTAATATTGTTAGATTGTTCTTTAATATTGTCTGATTGTAAGAATGTAGCTATGTTTTGTTTGTTAACGCGATAATAATATCGACCCCAATTGTCTTTACTTGAAGTCAAGAATCCGCTGTTTATCAACCAATAACGAATAGGATCGTATTGCTGACTTTTATAAAGAGTTGTGTTTTTCTGAATGAGATCGTGAGTGCGTTTTAAATAGGGAAATTTAACTAATTCGATTTTTTTATCAAGAGTAGCACGAGTGATAATCATGTCTACGTTAGAATCTAAGATTTGTTTTAATACTTGTTTTGCTTGAGATAAACTGCGATTAGATAGTGCCATAACTTATTAATTTTTTTTATTATATGCCGACCGATATTGGTCGATTAGGGTAAAAGTACTAAACAGCCACGACATGGTAAAGCAATATAGCAACTATTTTTGAAAATACTTCAGGGAGAACCAAAGAGTTACATATATGTTTTATTATTATATATAACTTGTTGATCTAATGCGCATAAAAAAAGGAGATATTATGTCTCCTTTATATAAGTCCATTCATTTTAGCAATGCCTTCGCCTTTATTTTTAAATGCTTTATGCAGCATCAATAGTAACTTTGTTTTAGCGTGTTTTCTCTTTAGTTTGAAGTTTCTTTTTGTTTTTTTCATATTGTCCTTTATAAATATAGGAGAATAGATTTTCAATTTTATTTTTTGAGAATTTTTATTTATTGATATCGAATGTTAGATTTTTGTAAATTCTTATCTGATCCGAGCGATAGTGTCTGACGATTCCTCCGACGCAATGAACAACGCACCAAATATCGTTCTCAAAAGTTCCACTATTAGTAACGTAAATAGCATAACCGTCTATACCATCTTCAACAACTACTGGAATCGGGTTTTGAAATTCTAACATCATTATATGTAATCTTTTTAATTTCCAATAATTTATTAATGATAATATATTGTTACATTATTATTATGATCTATTAATATAGCGGTTCTATTTTCAACCCAATCTCCGGAATTAAGATAATGGTGATTATTTATTATCAAATCTGCTAGTTGATGTATATGTCCGCATATCACTCCATTGCAGTTATGTTTATTTGCCATTTTAATAGCTGCGTTTTCAAAGTCATTAATATAACTAACTGCTGATTTAACTTTAGCTTTGATTTGTTGAGATATAGATTGGTAGGGTAATTTTCTCCATGCTCTATATTTGTTATACCATCTATTAAGCCACAAGGCTAAATCGTATCCAATTGATCCTATCTTTGCTAACCACTTATATTTTGTAATGAATACATCTATTACATCTCCATGAAATACAAAATACTTTTTATCTCCTACATCTAATACATAATCCTCTACTATT
>Ga0214921_10001685_pt1 | contig 37172 bp, 33 predicted proteins | sample LL1505_MetaG_FD_177992 | JGI IMG/M metagenome (GOLD analysis project Ga0214921, IMG submission 177992) | Freshwater microbial communities from Lake Lanier, Atlanta, Georgia, United States - LL-1505 | ecosystem: Environmental > Aquatic > Freshwater > Lake | place: USA: Georgia | collected...
TATTGGGATTTGCTTTTAAAAGTTCGATAGCATTTAAATTGCTTGACAATTGAGACCAATCAATTTTATCGGGATTTGCTTTTAAAAGTTCGATAGCATTTGAATTGCTTGACAATAAAGACCAATCAATTTTATCGGGATTTGCTTTTAAAAGCTCGATAGCATAGACTGATTTATTTTTTGACAATTGAGACCAAACAATTTTATCAGGATTTTCTTTTAATAATTGGTCAGCACAAGAATTGGCTGATAATTTAAACCAATCGATTTTATTTTTATTGGTTGTTAATAGCTTAATAGCATATAATGACTGATTTTCTGATAATTTAGACCAATCAATTTTATCTTCATTTTTAAACAAAATAACACTAGCTTTTGAATTACCTGACAATTCTGACCAATCAATTTTATCTTCATATCTTTTTAATGTGTTTATCGCATTTGGATTTCTACATAATAATTTCCAATTTATATAATTCCTATCATTATAATATTCAATTGATTTTAAGGTCATTTATTGTTTTATACTATTATTAAAAAACTATTTAAAGATATTGCCAAAAATTCCTTAAATAGTTTTTCAAGGTTTATTATGAATTAGTTTAAGATATAATTCTATACTATTGGGATTTTTTGCAAATTCTGCCCAATCTATGTTATATTTATTTTCTTGTAATACTAAAAAATCTTCGTGACTTGTTGATAATGTTGCCCAATTAATTTTAGGTTTATTTATAGGAGTAATTTTGGACGATAATACTTTTACTTTACTTATAATAAATTCAACTAACATTTTTTATTATAAAATTATATAAAAATATTTTTAAATAGAATCTTTATATGGAACCTTTAGATATTATTTTTAATAAACACGATACTGACAAAAATTCTACCTTTCATAATTTTACAAGACAATATGAGAAATTATTAAAAGATTATAGAGATAAACCAATTAAATATTTAGAAATTGGTGTTTTTGAAGGAGGAAGTATTAGAGCATTTAGAGATGCTTTCAAAAACGCAACTTGTATTTTAGGATTAGATATCGATCATCGATGCAAAGTATATGAAAATCCGGAAAATAAATTATTTGTAGAAATTGGCGATGCTACTGATCCTGATTTTATTAATCAAGTAACTCAAAAATATGGCACATTCGATATAATTTTAGACGATGGTTCGCATATAAATGAAGATGTCGCTAAAACATTCGAATTATTGTTTCCGTTGTTAAATAACGGAGGTGTTTATATTGTAGAAGATACAGTATGCTATAAACATAGACATTATGTTAAAGAACCTAGTGACAATCATTTATTATATTTTTTTAAATATACTAAATTTATAAATCAGTCTAGATTTGATTCAACTGAAGGTGATATTAGAGATTTTTGTACTGATCCATATAAAATATTCAAAAAAACTAGTAATGTTTTTGAATATTCTATTGATAGAATTGAATATGGATGTTCCTATATTGCTATACATAAAGAAATAAAACATCATTGGATTGGAAATAATTAAAAAAATGATTTACTCATATTTTTATTTTTTTTAAACTTGTCCTAAATGAGTTCTTTCGATGACACATACGAATATATGCTTGATATTATTGAGACCTTAGAAAGCAAAATCAATTATCTAGAATCACATTTATTAAATTCATTGCAATCCAAACTTAAAATCAATAACAATTATATTGAATTGTTAGAAATAAAGTTAGAAAGCGAATTTAGTAAAAATGAAAAATTGAATGCAACTATAATCTCATTAGAAACTAAGCTCAAAGATCAAATTGATGAACTATTTTCAATTACTTATAATCAAACAAAAGTTTGTATTGCTGATCCTAAAATAACAAACGAAATCGTTGAATTGTTTGATAATAAATTAGATATCGAATTTGCTAAAAATGACGAATTGAAGAAACAAATAATTTTATTAGAAAACAAATTAAATGACAAAAAAGATTACTTGTATTCTTTTAACTGTATTAATGAAGAAAATTTAAAATCTTATAGTAAAACTGTTATAACCGCTTTTAATATAGCTTTAGGTATATAATTATTTAACTGGTCCTAAAGCTTTTCTTGGTGTTTTTCCTTTAGGTTTTTCTTCTTCCTTTTTTTCTTCTTCTTTCTTTTCTTCCTTTTGTTGTTTCCATAATACAGCAATATGTGCCATTTTTTGTTTAGCAGTCATAGTATTATCAGATTGTTCTTTTAAAATTGCCATATATTCTTTAATAAAATTGTTATATTTTGATAAAGGTCTATTTGATGCTTCTGAATTTTTCTTTTTAGATTTTTTTACTACTACTTCATCAAATATTTCACCTACTGCTTTTTTCAATTCATTTTTAGTAAGGTTTTCATTTTGAGATGTAATATAATCGCTAATACGATTAATCAATACTGTGTTATTGTCTGTCATTTATTAATAATTAAATCTTTAAAAAGAGAATCATTTTTTATTATAATAAATATGTATTAATTTATATAAAAATACAAAAAAATTGAGTAATCTTAATTTAAACTAGATTGTTAGGTGGTAATTGGCATCTTGGATATTTACTATAAATAAGTAAATATCTGAGACTTGAAAAAGCGATTTATTTTCTGCAAATCATAGCAAAGAGAGAAATGTCTGGTGCATACGACGAGCGATATGGCGATATCTGGTTTGAGGAAGAGGATCCAACATCCGAATTCTACGATCCGAAATGCTGTCGAGATATGTATATAGATTTAGTCAATGGTGTTTTCGATATCGACTTAAATGCCGACGATTGCGACTATTGGGGAGAAGATGAGGATGATTATTATTACGACGAAGGCGAGTACGATGATTTCTAAACACAAATTGTGAATGGAAAAGAAAATGACAAAATTAATTTTTTGTCATTTCAATAAAAATAAATTGACGCTCCTAGAAGGGTTCGAACCTTCGACCTAATGGTTAACAGCCATTCGCTCTAACCGACTGAGCTATAGGAGCATATTTAATATAATAAAATTATCTTTATATCAATTTAATTATATTTAAATTAAAAAATGATTTTTTTATTGAAATTAATTCATCATATACAAGCAAATATGATAGCCATTACTTCTTTCAATTTGAACAAGGAAAAGCGCTTTGCGTTTTATGCTATCAAAATGATTGGAATTAATGAAAATGGCATCATATATGGTGGAATGGTCAGAGATGAAATCATAGCAACTCATTTCAAATCAAAATTTGACGAGTATTATGCGGATGGGCCTGATATTAAGTATTCTCGATTCTGGGATACTTCTTATCATCCCGAAAGCAGCAAACGCGCATTAATTCCGAATGATATGGATATATATTTTCATAATAATTCTTCAGCTGAAGAGTTTATTAAAAAAATAACGAAATATGTTAATGATTATAATGGAAAAATTTACATCACTGATTGTGTATTGTATGCTATCGAAAGACATTATACACACAAAAAGATTAATATCTACTTGAAAGTCGGAAGAAGTATTTGCAACACCGGTTATAGAATGAAATTAGATATTGATCTTATCATTAACAACGATGAACGCAACAAAATTGAACCACCTTTCAACAATGGTGATTTTACTTGCAATTTGTTTGTGATGAGTAAAATTGCACATAATCAATATGAAATTCGGTTATCACGAAATACGGGAACTAAGTTAGATACCATTTCGATTGTTGACAGATCAAAGTTTCAATCAAAGATATTATCAGATCTGATTAAAGAAAAAACAGAATTTATTAGAAATATTCAGTCTCCGGCAACAGAATATATGAATGGTATTCGCATCTTGAAGATGCTTAATCATCCATATATTAAAATTACAAATGTTCTTTTCAAAGAAATTGAAAATAACACCAATATTGAAGATTGCATTTGTGATATTTGCCAAATTTCTATTAAAGACGAGGAAAAACCATCAAAAGAATTAGTTAAAATCATCACCAACAAACACGCTCCTAATATTATGCACAAGAGCTGTTTCAAAGATTATTTGCAAACTGAAGTTCGTAAGAAATATGTGAATACAATTACTAACGAAATTGAATGCAAATGCACTCGGCGTAATGTGTTCAATTTTAAGAATAGTTATAAATATTCATCTCTATATTTATAATTTTTTATTCTCTATCTCTTTTTTTATTAAACAATCTATATAAAACATTTGGCGTAAACCTTTCAAATAATGAAGAACTAGAAGCAGCTATTGGAGGCTGTTGTGGTTGTCGAATTTGTAATACTGTCGGTTGCCGTACTAATGGTGGTGGCACTTCAGGTGGTCGAATTTGTAATACTGTCGGTTGGCTAACTAATGGTGGTGGCACTACAGGTTGTTGTTGCTGCAACTGAGGTACTGTGTCCTGTCTTATTAATCTACCTTGGGTAGAATTTGATCTTCTCATCGTTCGAGCAGGTGAAATAACATCAACAGCAGGTGAAACGACATTAACAGGAGGAGGTGAAATAACATCAACAGCAGGTGAAACGACATCAACAACAGGTGAAACAACATCAACAACAGGTGAAATAACATCAACAACTGGTGAAACGACAGGTTCTAAATTTCTTTTTGCTGTTTTTTTAGCATTTCTTGCGTCTGTTTTTGTTTGAGAGTCTTCTACAAATTGTTGAATTGCTTGTACTGTTTCTTGATTAGCATATTTATCTGTAAGTTTACCAAATATATCTTGCATATCTGGGTGATTTGTAAGAGATATTAAGTCATCTTTAATTTTTTCATATTTCATATAAGTTGAATCGAAATCTTCCATTGTTAATTTTTTAACTTTATCTTGAGTTTTTCCAGTTTTTGTGAAATCAGTTATAATATCAAATATTTTGCAAATTGTATCTCTTTTTTTTTCTGGATTAGGAAGAAGATCATATTTAAATATATCATTGAACCCATAAACTGTACGACTTTCATCTAATAAATTTGTTATTTTTTGAGCTATCATAGTTTTTATATACTTGCGAATTACTGCAATCAATTTATACTTTTGATCATTATAATAATGATTAAAATCATTCTTTGTTAAATCAGATTTTATAGTACCATCTTTATTAATTGTTGTAACATTATCGTGCAATAAAGTATTTATTGTTAAATCTTTGTTTATATCAATAAATGTTGAAATATCATATAATTTAGTATAAGTATTATCAATAAAATCTTTTAATACAGTTTGCAAATTCATAATAAAAGCCAAATCTTCGAAATATACATTTAAATCTACAGTTTTCATTTTATTTTTATAAAAATCGCGAATAATTGCGTTTTCAGTAAAATTAGTACTTTTTGGTGGCTGGGCACTACCACTCTTTTTTGAATTATACATTGTATTATAAATAGTATTTAAGGTTCCTTCGTCTGCATACCATATATAATGATATTTACGCGCATTAGGATCCGGTCTCCCTCTTACTGATCTAGTGCTTCGCACAACTTCTTCTTCAGGATCCTTAAATTTATATACATCCTCATAAAATAATGTTCTTTTATTTAAAAATTTGTCTGGTATTTCTAATTCAAATTTAACTGTTGTTTTATATCTATAAATATTAAAAATATTGGCATTAACAATATTTAAATTCTTTTCCATTTGTTCAATCATTTTAACTATTTCTTCATTAAAAGTGCTTAATTTTATTTCTTTATTATTACTTCTTCGTTTTCCATATACATATGTAAAATAATTATCTTCTAGTTTTGGTGTAGTTAATAATTCTTCAATGCAATTTTTCAAACTTGCTTGTTTTGGTAACATTAATTGTGGTGTAGTTGTAGCGCTCTGAATCAATGGATAGTAATATAACACAATAGTATTAAAATAATCGAATAAATCATTTGAAATTGATCTGTTAAATAAGTTTCTTATATTCTCTTCTGCTTCAGTTATAATATTTCCTGCTCTGCTTTTAACTCTTCTAATTTTATAACGAAACATACCTTCAAAAGCATTAATGTTGACTAAATGAAATATTATGGTATTTGCATTAGTTATGTGTTCGTCAGTTGTTAATGCTGATGGATTATTCGCAGGATTAGTATAAATTTCTATAATTTCACCAAGTTTATTTATGGATATTTCTGCTTCAATTAATTTATCATAATCACTAGGAATTAAAGGCTGTTTTTTCTTTGCAGATGCTGCAGTAGGAGAAGTAATAGAAGCAACAGCGACAGCGCCAGGAACAACAACAGGACCAATACCAGCTTTATAAAAAGCATCTTTTGCAATTGCTATATATTTGCTTATTTCAGTAATACATTCGCTAGTTGCATTATAATTTTGATCAAATTTAGTTATCATATAATTAATAAAATGTTGCATATCAGGTTCTCTGGATTTAATTAAATCTGATTTTAACATTTTAACATCATTACAAGTTACTGTATTAGTTGCCATAGTCTCAATATTTACTTCTTGAAAATATTGTGCTGTGCTATCATAAATAGCCAGATATTTATCAAACATTTCTTTATCGCTATCATAGTTACTATAGTTATTTTGATTCAATAAATTTATACCTTCTTTTATATCATCAAATCTTGTAATTTGTAGTATTAAATCATTTTTAATAACAGTTCTTTCAGCATCTGTTTTATTAGCATATAAATTATCTACAGCAGTTTGTATTTGGTTAATTTTCTGTTTAATTTCTTTGAAATTGCGAATATTTTTTTCAAGTAGTATAGTTGATTTATATAGCGCTTTTAATACAGGCATATAAGTTTCTTCACCAATATTTATACAACTACCTTGAATTGTGTGTATTAAAATACATACCTTATCATAAAAAGTATCTATTATGTCTTTGAGAATAGTTTTAGGCTGATCAATATAATTAACATCTTTATATTTTGGTCGTATTCCATCTAATTGCGCTTTTATTATTGCATTTAATGCAGCTATTTCGTCTTTAATTACTGTTTGTTCTGCAATATCTTCTTTGTCTATTTTATCAAGATCTTCTTTCTTTTCTTGTATTTGACGATTATAATTTAATATTGTATTTCTTGTATGTATAGCATCCATTAAATCAGTAATATTATCAAATTGCTTGGTATAATTATCTATATATAAAATCTGACATAATTTATTTAAGTTACATATTTTCTTGAAAAATTTAATAATAGCATTACTATTTGATATAACTGCTCGATTTGGTATAAATAATACATATTTTAAATAGTTGTATAGATTATTATGAGTTGCTTTATTATATTTATTGATATCAGTTTTAATATTAAAAACATTTTTAAATAATGTAAGAATATCATTTAAGTATTTTTCATCTAAATAATCGTTTTCTATTATATCATCTTCTATCAATTTAAAATAATCATTTAAATCAGAATTATCAATCTCAAGACCATTAATAAGAATATTTTCATTAAATTGGTCTATTTGATATTCAGTTTTATTATTGAAAACAAAGTTATAATTTGGAGTTAATTTTAAAGCTGTTCTTGGTGCAGCTTTAATTTTAAATCTTTCTTGATTGTCAAATTTAAGCATTTCGCAGTTTAATGGATTTGTATGATTTGGAGTAATCTTAAATACACTATAACAATTGTTATATATACGCGTTTGATAAATAACGATAACAATTAAAAACCAAAAATATTGATAATTAATATTGTCATCTGTTATAATCGTATCATTTGGAGTTACTGCAATTGTTTTAAATCTATTAATAATATCATTGTGCTTAAAATTAGAAAATTTAAAAGCCTCCGAAGATTCAAATAACGATTTTTCAACTAAATCCTTTAAATCAATAAATGTTAATTTGCGTATACCATTAAATAAAGTCAAAAGACATTTTTTTGTAGTATCTTTTTTAGTTAGTAAATTATAATCTACGGCTGTAATTGTTTTTACATTTCCAGTTAAAATAGCTCTAGTAGCTGATAATTTATCTCCTGATACAAAATAACATTCTTTTCCAGCATCCTTATTATCTTGATCCATATTATATTTTGAACAAAATAAAGCTTGTCCCCAATCTCCTGATTTCTTTAAATCTAATAATATATCTATTATATTGTCTCTTAAAGTTCTTATTGCTATTGCAGGATTATAATTAGCAATTATAAGATAAATAACGATGAAATATAGTAACCATTTTGCTGAATCATTATTTAATTCTATATCAAAAGCTGGTGTGTATATACTATCAATAAAACTATTGATATTAGCAGTAATATTAGCAGCTAATAATTTTTCAATACATTCTTTCAATAATGGTACATTATTGAAAGACTTATAGTAAGCAACATTAACAATATTATCTTTCATATGAAAGATTAAATCGTTGTGTACTGAAGACTTTAAAGTTTTATTTGGATCTGTTGCAGGACCAACAAAAGCGGCAATAATACTATTAAAATTGAAATAATTATATAAAATATGTGTTTTTAAAAATGAACTATTTATTAGAGCTAAAGTTAATTTCATACATTTTACATTTAAATATACTTTTGCAGCACAAATAGGTAATTTAATATGACAAATATTTAAATTTTCTCTTGTTAAATCACGAAATGCACTGAAATGCTCGTTATTTAATATTGGCGTATTAAAATTGGCATTTGTAATTGCTTCGAATTTTTCATCATCATCAGGAGAAGGAAATTCGATTTTAGTTGACGAATGTGGGTCATAAGCATTTTCAAAAGGATATAATTGAACACTAAATTTATTTAAAATATCAGTAGTTAAATGTTTAATGAATTGGTCTAATGTTGCGTGTGTCTTTACTTGCGTATCAAATAAATAACCTATATTATTGTTATTGCCATCAGTAAAATTATAGAAATTTTTAATTAGTTCTGCTAAAGAATCATATTCCTTATCTTGTGTAGTGTTTATAAGAGCCATATTTAAATTATCTCGATATTCATATTGCTGTGTTGTTAAATTTACATCAATATACATAATATTTGCATTATCGTCGCTAACATCTGATAGCACATCTTTAGTACTTGACATTACATATCTTAATATATTTTCTTCATAGTTATTTTTATTTTCAAATAACTCTTGTTGCAAAAAATCTTTATGAGCATTTCCTGATTCTATTAATCCTGCTATATTAATAAGTCTATCAAATTTCTCGTCTATATAATCTGCAATATTTGCAGATATTTTAGAAAAGTCGTGTTTTGCATCACATAAATGTAATACTTTTAATAAATCATTGCCACGGTTTGTTAATCCATAATTTCCTCCTTTTAATTTTCGTTTAATGCTATTATTATTATGACGACCACCACTAAATTTGTGTTTAACAACTTTGTTGAATAGTTTTTCTTTATTTTTATAGAAGAAATGATCGACATTAAATTCATCAATAAATTTTGATATTATCATTTTCTCTAAATATTCATTTTCAGATAATACTCTAGGTGATTCGCCGTAGGCTTTAAATTTATATAAATCATCTTCAGTTAAGAAATCATTTAAATATTCAGGTTCTGTACTTTTAATTGTTTTTTCATTAGTATAAGTCAAAAAACTATTTATATTATTTTTTTGTTTTGTTTTAATATCTTTTGTAATTTTAATCGATTTTGATTTTTTTCTGATAATTTTTTTCGATTTTTCCATTTATGTCTATTTATAATAGACAAAAAATAAAAAGAATTTAATATCTTCTACATCCATTTGCTTCTGCTCTAGAAGCATAGATAGGAGTAACTTTTTTTTTCGCTTTTTCCCAATCATCACTTAAGATATATGAATTCTTATTCTCTTTAATCGTATCTGAAGAGGCGTATAATTGTCTTAATTTTCCTTGAAGTTGTGCCCGTCCAATTCGTTCAGGTACAACTTTTTTAAATTGTTCATAATTAGCTCGTACAAATACTTCTTGATCGTCAACATATCGACTATTGCCACCTCCCATTTTATAATAATAATTATAAAATAAAAAAATCATTTTTTATTTAAAATTCTTCTAATTCTTCGTTTTTTTGTTTAATTAGGTCTACAATTTCTTTATATAATCCTTCAGGAATTATAATATTTTTTTGTGAGATGCTATCAAACACATAAGGTCTCTTTTTATAATCTACAACAGATTCTTCTTCATAATTTTCAATAATATCGTCAATATCATTATATTCAGATTCTTTAATTTCTTTGATAATATTCAATTTATGTTTTAATTTAAACTCTGCTAATTTTTCAATGAATTCGACTAAATCAATTTTAGATGGAAATTTAGTTAGTTCAATAGCAAGAGAAATATTAATTTTTGCTTTTCCAGTTTCATCAAGTTTTTTAAGAACTTCTTCTGGCAAATCTTTAATTTTTAAATAATTCTTCATAGTTGGCTTAGAAATCTTTGTTAATTCTATAACCTTGTCAAAGTCATAAATATCACATAATTTAGAATATGATTTAATTTTATCACAAACTGATAAATTATTTCTTTGAATATTTTCAATAATACTAATTTCTAAACTTGTATTATCATCGTTGCATTCAATTACATTACAAGTAATAGTTTTTTTATGTAACGATTTCATAGCCAAATATCTACGCTGACCTGTGATAATTTCATATTTATCAGATTTTTTGATAACAGTAATAGGATTAATCAAACCATTATTTTTAATACTTTCAGCCAATTCTTCAATATTATTGATACCTGTTTTTCTGACATTAATATCAGAAATTTCCAAATCAGAAATATTAATATCAATGATATTCATTTTTAATAATAATAAAAATTATAAAAATAATAATCATTTTTTTAAATATTTAAAAAATGATTTTTCAAATAATGATAATCATCATTATAAATGGATAGTTTCTATAATTATTGGCTTTCGATTGATAAATATTGGTTCAATCAAAATGACGATATAGATAAATATTTATCAATAACTTATGGTCATTTAATTGATGAATATAAATATGAAAATAGTTCTAATTTAATTTTAGGAGTGTTAATATATGATCAATTAACACGCCATTATTATAGAAATGAATATAATAATCACATCTTAATTTATTTCAATAACAAAGCTTTAGAGATTGCCAATCAACATAAAACTACAGATTTTATTAAGACTTTGAATAATATCGATTGGTCTTTTTATATGTTAGTTTACAGACATTCTAATATTAAAGAAAATATATTATTTGTTATGGATGAATGTTGGAAACTGTCACCTTTGCCAATTAAATTCATTCGTGCAACATTTACAAGAGCAAATTTTATAACAGAACCTTTAGATTATTATAATAAGAATCCTGAAAGTTTTGATAAAACAATTTTAGATAACAATCCTTCGATTGAAATATCTAAAAATAAATTCTATAATATTGGTGAATTTGATAATATAGACGCTAAAACAATAATTATAAGTCTTTCAGGTGGTGTTGATTCTGTCGTATGTTTGTTTAATATTATTCATAAACATCCTAATAAAAAAATAATAGCACTTCATATCAATTATAATAATCGTCTTGAAGTTGAGGAAGAAGTTAAATTTTTACGATGTTTATGTTCTGAATTAAATGTTGATTTATATGTAAGAAAAATATCAGAAATTAAAAGAAATATTTGTATGTTAAATGATTTAAGGGATTTGTATGAAAGCTACACCAAGAAAGTTAGGTATAATAGTTATAAATCATTAAAAGAACCTTTGCCGACAGTAATATTAGGTCATAATAAAGATGATTGTTTCGAAAATATTCTTACGAATATTGCATACAATTGCAAATATGAAAATCTAGTAGGTGTAGAATACAAATCTCTTATTGATAATATTATTTTTATTAGACCTTTGATTAATGTTTCAAAGGACGATATTTATAAATTTGCAAATAGACATAATTTGCCTTATTTAAAAAACAGTACTCCAACCTGGAGCCAACGAGGTAAAATTAGAAATGATGTGATTCCAACTTTGGAAAAATGGGATAATAGAATAATATCTGGTTTATTTAATTTGAGTGATGTTATGAGAGATTATAATGAGATATTGAAAAGAAATATCGAAAATTTCAAAGAAAAAGAAACAGAAAAATTGGAGAAATTGAATATGAGCAAGTTATATTGGAAACACGGAATTTTCAAATTATTCAATATTTATATTTCGAACAAATCATTAGAAACTTTAATTGGAAGATTAGAATTATGGAAAAATAAATACGATACGATTGATGTAAATAAAAAGACATATATAATATTATCAAAATTGATCCAAATAATTATTATCAAAAAAAATGACGATAAATATGAATTAAATATCATAAAAACATAATGTCAATAGAAATCCTCAAAGTCTATAAAATGATCGATTATATCAAAGATTATGTCAATGATAATGCAATTGCAAATATTAAACAATTCGACTATTTTAATTATGACAATTTGATTGCTGTAATAGCAAATAGTTTGACAAATTCAAGTTATAAAAATAATATTATTTCAATTGAAGATTATGAGATAATAATTGATAATGAAGATAATAAATATTATGAAATTACAATAATTAAGAATATTGATATATATGAACCAAAAGGACCTTCAAAATAAAAAAATGATATAATCATTATCTTTTTTTTATATTTAAAAATGAAAAAGATTGATAGTATTCACAATAAAACTAAAGTAATACAAACAGATGAAATGCCTTATAACACTAATAATGTCCTTTTAAATGACAGTGATTTAAGGACATTTTTTGATAGGAATGGTTTGACAGATATTAAATACAATAATATCAATCTTTATAGGAATGCGTTTATTCATAAATCTTATTGTACTATGAAAAATGCTGATTTCGAAACAGGAAATGCTAATTGCCCTGCTAATTGCATACCTCTGCAAGATATGTCTTATGAAAGATTAGAGTTTTTAGGTGATGCAATATTAAATATGGTAGTTGCTAATTATTTATATTCACGGTTTCCTGATCAAAACGAAGGATTCTTATCTAAAATAAGAACTAGAATCGTTAATGGCAAAATGTTAGGATTTTTATCGAATGAAATAGGATTTGCAAAATTTGCGATAATATCAAAACAAGTTGAAGATGCAAATGGCAGAAATAATTATAAAATAATGGAAGATATATTTGAGGCTTTTATTGGTGCATTGTATATAGATTTTCAGAATGAAGAAGATAAAGTTATATTACCTCAAAAAATACCTTTAATAACATTATCGGGAGCAGGCTATTTCATTGTTGAAAAATGGATTATTTATATAATCGAAAATTATATTGATTTCAGTGAATTAATAATTCAAAAGACCAATTACAAAGATATGCTTGTTTCATATATGCAACATTCTATGCAAGATACTCCTAAATTTTGCGAATTAAGTATTATAACAAAAGACAGCGTAAAAATTTTTAATTATTGCGTTAAAAATAGATTTAATGACACAATAGCAACAGCAACCGGATTTTCAAAAAAAGAAGCTGAAAATAATGTAAGCAAAGAAGCATTATTATATTATGGCTTATCCATATCTTGAAAAATAAAGTTATTATAAGATAGAAATATAATGTTAGTAACTAAAAACACAAGTCCATATTATCTAGATATGAAGGAATATTTACACGGTGAACTAAAAAAACGATTATCAAAATATAATATACACAAAAAAGACTTATTATATATAGATCCTTATTATTTATCCAAATATTTAAATTCTACTGAAAATATTGATAATATTTTGCCATTTTTAAGACATCTATTGCAATATACTTATCGTGCATCAATTCACGAAGTAGTTAATGAACACGAATTAAAAGAAGTGAATAATCATCTTGAAAGACTTGAGACATTAATTAAAAAACTATTAAAAGCACAAGGAATAGAAGAACATTCGCACAAATCAGTTAAACATACCTCACCACCACCTGATAATGAAGAAATTTAATTCTGGTTTATAATTTCATAAGTTCTTGTAAAATTTTTTTTTATTCTTAAAGGTATCATATAATAATATTGAATGTTTATTATAAATATCAGTAATAAAACAAATTTCTTTATATTCATATATATAAAACAATTATTAAAAATTAATTATATATAGATGGATTATAAACGAATTCAAATCGATTCAATTGGAATTGGATTAAATGACATTACCAATTTGGATTTATTTAAAGACGATTATATTAAAACCTATTTAGCAATTGGTGATGTTCCTAATTTATTGCACGATGTAACTACAGATAGTAATAATTTGAATCATATTCATAATTTTATTGTTACTGATAAAGCTGTTGGTATTAATACTCATAGAAGTAATATTTATTTACAGCCGAACAATTCATTAATAGTATCTGGAAATATTCAATGTTCTGGTTCGATACACGCAGAGAATATTATTTTGGATAATTCATTAACATTAACTTCAAATTTAGCAACTTTTAACCAGGTCTTAAATAGAATATCATCTCATTTGCTATTTTATCACGTGAAAGATTATTTAGAAAATAATATTTATACAACTCATAATGTTATCATAGGTAATGAAGATATCTCTAACAGCAACTTGAATCCATTAAAAATATCTAGACATTGTAATAACAATGCTAATAATATTCAATTTATTATTCAAAATAATGATTTGACAAATGATTTAGAACCTACTAATATTAGCATTGGTATTGTTGGAAATATCGATACATCGCCTGCTCATATCATAACATCTCCGAATATGCCTCTTCATTTTAATATAAGTAAACTAAAAACAGAAATCAATGATTTATATAAAGATTTTAGAGAAACGCCAAGTTATTCTAGCAATACATATCCATCACTTGCGTTAGATGTAAATGGATCCGTAATAATAAACAAAGATACTATACAAAATCAAATAACTTATAATAAGTATAATAATGAAATTAAAATAACTGTTAGTTCTGTAACTGAATATCCTAAATTGTATGTTAATGGGTCTTTATATGCCGATAATATTCTTATGTATGATTATATTTCAAAACAACCAGTTAATTTAGATAGTATTTATATTCGTCAAGGTTTTGCTGGTGGTTTAACATTACAAGCTAATCAAATTTTAGGAGGCAATTTTAATAAAACGGAATTCACTTTTAATTCAAATGTTTATATCGGCAACGGTAGTTATGATAATAATTATAAATTAAAAATTTATGGCGACGCAGAAATAACTAATAATATTCTTGCAACCAATTTGACAACATCTTTATTGACAATTAATAGCAATTTGGAAGTTGTTGGAACTGGCTATTGCGATTTTAGAAAACCTTGTCATTTTACCAATTCATCATATTTTAATAATATCAATTGTTCTGAATATATCACAACAAAAACTTTGAATATAACAGATAATTTGTTAATAAATGGTACAAATATATCTTTATTAGGAAATACCACAATAGCAGGCGAACTACCCAATTCGACTGTTACAAATTATCTAAACATTGGCGGTAAAACATCAGGTATAACTGATTTGAATTATAATAGCGAATTATTAAATATTTATAAATTCAGAGATAGTCAAAGTCAGAAATTTGAAATTTTATTAAAAGATACTACTATAACACCATACGGTTCAACTGCGTTTATTGGACACAATCCCTTAAATCTATTGCAAAACGAAATAGACAATTCTTTAATAATATTAACTCAATACAACACATCTTGGAATAATATTTATTTTTATGCTGGGAAAAATAAAGCAACATTACAAACAACGATACCGAATTTAGCTATAATGGAAAACAATAAAATAGGTGTAAATACAATAACACCACAAAAAACCTTTGATGTCAATGGCGATATTATAGCAACTAAATATTATTTAAGAGGCACTAATAATAGCAATTATGAATGTAAAATTCCAATAATCTACAATAATTACAATAATATAACTAATTTGAATATTAATATAATTGAAAGTGATGTTATCTCAAATCCACAGAAATTGAATATCAAAGGAGGCGTCAATTCTTATGACGGTTATTATGAAAATAACAATAAATTATGTTCAATCAAATATTTGAATGGGTCAACAACAGATGCAGTTATAGATAATGCTAATATAGGCATCGGGACAGTAACCAATAATGAAAGTATAACAATGGCATTACAAATTAAAAACAATTCTAAAAATAATAATAAAATTAATAATAGTGTTATAAGTTTTTATCGTTCACTTGATAATTCTAAATATTCAGGAATAGAATTTTGTGATGATTCGACAAATTTGAGTATGGTAAATAAAAATAAATGGTATATTTATAAAAATCATATAACAGATGATTTTAATTTTACTGGACCTCTTCAAATTGGTTATATGAAAAATAGTTATAAACCATCTAATTCTTGTATCAATTTGTATTATGACAATTCAAAATACTATGTTGATATCAATAATCCTATTACCTATAATTCTGCAAATGAATTTACGAACAATAAAGAAAATGTTAGAATTTATGGTAATGTTAGAATAAGTGGTGATTTAGATTTAGATGGATCAATTAATATCAAAGGTAATTACAAATTCAATGACAATAATATTTTATTTTCACCGAATCCTGTCGAAAAGATAATCACAAAAATTTATTCATTAGGTAATAATGTTTATTATTTTGATACAATATTATCTTCCAATCATCCTAAAAATATTTCATTCAAGAATTCAAATTTAACTTCTTTTATTAATAACAATATAGCCGATGACAAACTTAATTTAAATCTAACCTTGAATATCAATAATTCTTTGTCCAATTATAATATTAGTTCTAATGTCTATTTGTTGAATTCTAATTTAAATTTGGCAATTAATAATTATTCTAATATAAATAACATTATTGATTATAATGATAGTCTGAAAACAGCTATTATTAATAATACTACAAACAGTCAAAATAGTTATTTGAGTTATATTCAACAAAATACTGTTTCTTCTGGTATTATAATTACTAATGCAGATCTAATACAAGGCGCTTTAAATAATAAAAACTATGCTTATAGCAATTATTTGATTTCTAGTAATATTTATGAATCGATTAAAAATATTAAAACAAAAACAATAACATCTTTTAATGGCCAAATTACTACCAATTCTAATTTATCATTTGCCAATATGAATACAATAACAACTTCTTATGCTTCCATTACTTACAATGATGATATAAATATAATTACAAAACTTAGTTCTAATATTTATTCATCTTCTTTGAATTCTATTTCTAATGTAAATAGCTATAATAATTTTACTAGTCTTTCGCCATTCAATCAAAGTTATTTGAATTCGGCATCAAATGTTTTTGTGTCGATGTCTAATATTTATGCAACAACATCAAATTATTATAATTCATTATTATCAACAACAATACAAATAAGCGATTATAATAATATCCTATCTTCAAATTATGAATATTCGGTATATAATTCAAATAATATCTATTTGAATAGCAATAATTTAATAACCTACAATTCTAATTATTCTAATTTGACCTACAATATTATAACACCAGTTAAAAATATATCTACAATTAATCTAAATTCCTCAAAATCTAATTTAGATTTAGCTTCTAAGATTTATAAAACTTTATCTTTGCCTATAGGCAGTTATTTGACATACGTACAAAATGCTAATAATATCGTTAATAATTCATACGATTTGAATGCAAACATAATAACTACAATAGCAGCTTATTCTAATCTTGTCACCAATTATTTGACGAATTCTAATATCTATTCAAGATATGGCTATTTAAGGAACGATGAAACTTACAACAATAACAATAATGCTAATTATTATATATTTCACGATGGTGCCAATTCAACATCTTCAAATATTATTAAAGCCAATACACAAAGTAATTTAACTTATTCATCAAATTTATATACAATTTCTACAGACATTTATAATACTTTAAATGTTTTAAATACAAATATAATACCATACTTGAATATTGCTACAGGTTATTCTAATATTGCTTATACTAATTATATTGCTGCTTCTAATAGTAATATTAACTTTTCGAATATATACAATGATCGATTTTTTGTAAGTGATATTAATAATATTAATAATATAAATTACTGTAATCAAATAATATCATCAAATATTTACATTAATACTTCAAATTATACAAATATTCTTAATAACATTAAGACAGGTATAACAAGTAATATTTCAAATGCATTGATCGACTATAATTATGCTTCACAAGTCTATAACACTTGTTCTAATTTGAATATTAATAAAAATAGCATAACAATAGATAATTTAGTTTTTAGTAATTATATTAATGCATCTAATATTTTCACTTCAGCTTCAAATATTACTGATAAAATTGTTAATAATTACTCTAGTGTCTATAATAATATAAATATATCAAAGAATATTTATATTCCGACTGCAAGTGATAAAGTAAAATCAGCGTCAGCCAAATTAATAACTTCTGTAAATACAAATTTACAGACTTATTTAGATAAAGCTGGATCTAATCGCATAATAGCTAGTAATTTGGATTTCGATATTTCAAAATATGACCCTGACTATAGTGAAAAACTTGAATATTATCAAAATTTACAAGAAATAGGTAGCGGAATAAATAAAATTAAAAGTTTTTTAAATTCTGAAAAAGATGTATTTATTAATTATAAATCAAATCTTGTTACATTGTTCAATGGTTATATTATAGAAGAATATTTAACTGATGCTTATCAAAAATTAATGACTATGGCAGATACTTGTATAAATCTTTTAATCGAATTAGACGCAGATGCATCAAATTTGTCAGATTATTCGAATCAATCATCATTATTATTAGAATTAATTCTGCATATTACTAATAAATATGTAAATTTTATTAATAAAAGTTTTGATTTTGCTAATTCAGCTTCTCAAGTAGTAGCAACGATTACAGATCATATAGGTATTTATATTATTTCATCATTATCTATTTTACCATTGTTAAATTCTATGAGTGAATATGCAAATGTTTATTTAAATAGATCCTGGTCTGTTATATCAAGACAAATAATCTTATTCGCCAGTGTTTCATATTCCTTAAATGCTTTGATACCATCAGAAACACCAATAAATAACCAAGAAGGACAGAATACAGATGTTTTGGTAATAGGAAATAATATTAAACTATTGCCAACTAAATCGTTGTTAATAGGACACGCAAACGACTATTCTAGATGGATAGAAAATTTAGATGATCAAATAAATTCTTCATCTGCTTATATTTATAATTATAATCCAAATAGTTGTTCGTGTAGTTTTAATGTGAAGGCAAATAAATTCATATCATCAACCAATAATGCATTAGCATTGAAGACTTCATCAGCGATTGATATAAATCTGATTGATACATCAATTGCTGATTATCATAATTCAATGTTTGATGGGGTATCATTGAAATTATCACATATTTATAGAAGAGATAATTTAGATTTGGTAAATGCAACTTCGAATAATTCTATATTTGAAATAGTAAGAAAACAAAATTTGAATAATCCGTATTTTAGTATTTATACAAATGATATTAATAATATTTTTAATATTGGAGGTGGTAATTTTTATGATAGTAATTATAATTGTATACAACAAGATGCAGTAGTTCATATTAATGAAAATACAGCCAATTATTTATTAAAATTGACAAACCCTTCGACTAATCCGGCATCACTAGTTTTATGTAACAATTCAAATAAATGGACTTTATCAGGAACAGATAAATTAAATTTTATTTATAATACAACTCCTATAATAAATATAAATTCTAATGGTCTTTCGATTAATACAAATTCTAATGATTCAACAGTTACAATTAATAGTTTCAATAATAAAACATCATTAGAATTAAAAAATACTTATGATATATCACCAATAAAAATATTGAATTTAACTTTAAAACAAACATTATTAATAGACTATACGGATAGTGGAATAACATATTCAAAAAATCCGAATACAGATACTTATGATATTTCCAAAACAATATTTGAAGTAAATTGTAATATCGAATTCAGTCCTATTAATTATGTGTTGTCAAATGTTGTAGTAAGTTATAATAATATTAATGAAACAAATCCTTTTACTTTCACAAAAACTTCAACATCTAATATTGTAAACTTATTACCTAAAATAAATTTAAATGATCCAAAATTAACTTATACGATCAATAATTCTAATACTTATAATTATACTCAAAATTTCAATGGTTCTCCATATACAATAACATATATAACTCCTACTTCAAATAGTATAGTTGAATTTTTCGTAACATCATTACCTGTAAGTCAGCAATCATATGATTACTTACTTCAAACAACAATGAAACAATCAAATACTCTTGAAAGCGATTATATAACTATATCAATTGATTACATAATAGGTTCTAATATCAAAGTTAGGAATAATATTATTTATAATAAATTCAAATCATTTCAAATTGAAACATTAAATTTGACTTTAACTAGATATAATTATAATCTTATTAGACCAGTTAATATAGTTCCAACTAGTTTATATAATGGAAATCCGACAAATACAATAACATCTACAATATCTAATAATAATCTAGTTACAATTTCAAATACTTTGAACTATTTAAAACCATTTACACCAGCTATAGTAAAACATCAATATTCTTTTACTGAAACGAAATTAAAAAATTATCCAGTAGGCATATTTGAATTAATTTATGATATTCCAATAAATATAACTATCACTGATTATTATGATTTATATTTTGATAAGGATAATTCAACAGACCAGACAAAAATACCAATTGAATATATTGACATAAATGCAAAAAAACCAATAATAAAACAATTCAATATTTATAATAATTGTCATAGTATTTATAGTTATACAGATGATTATGAACTTTATTTGAATGAAAATAAATTATTGAATATTAGTTCAATTGGTACTTTAACAACAGCAGGAAATATAGAAACTAATAATTTATATTTGAAAGGTGATATTTACAATGCTGATGGAATTTCGTTATATGATAATATCTTATCATTGATGAATAATATTTCATCAACAGCCAATTTAGAATTACATTCAAAAAACATTATTCTAAATCCGGGCGTTGGTTTAAATGACTATTATAGGGGAGGAGTATTAATCAATGGCAATAATATCAATGAAATCAATAACAATATTTTTCAAATAAATAATTACGAAGGTAATGATAATTTATTAACATTAAATTCTTCTAGTTCGAATGCTTTTGCACATTTTGTAAGTAAAACAAATCAAACCGGAACATTCAATAACAAAAATTCTATTTATAGAATTGGTAATTCTAACGGTATTTTTGGAATTTGGAAGGATTTAACAATATTGCCTTATAATAGTAATTATTTTATTGATGGCAAAACAGCATATCAAGAAGCTTTAACAGTAAATTATATTAATTCTAATTTTGAAATTCATACTAGTGGAACATTTACCCAATCATCTGATAAACGATTAAAAACAGATATTAAAAAAATCGAAAATGCATTAGAAAAAATAATTTCTTTAAATGGAATTACCTATAATATTAATAATGATGAAAATAGAAAAACTGGTTTGATAGCTCAAGAAGTTAATGAAGTATTACCTGAAGCAATATCAATAGATACAAATGGTTATTATACTATAGCATATGGTAACTTGGCTGGATTGATAATAGAAGCAATAAAAGAATTGAAAACAGAAATTGATTTAATTAAAACACGGGTTTAATTTTGAGAACTTGACAAATTCTTTTATAAGCCATTTGATTAAATCTAGTTTTGCCGTTTTCAATATCTGTAATATAACTGGCTTTCAAATCATTTCTAATTTTTTGTGCTAATTGCAATTGAGATAAATTTTGCGCATTTCTAGCATCTATAATAGCATCTCGTTGTTCTTTGGTATAATAAACAGCTTTTGGCATTTCGCCTTCTTCATCAAGAACAGGTTTATAGATATGAACATTAGAACTAGATTTTGATTTTGTCAAAGTACTAGTTTTCTTTTTATTGTTGTTATTGATTAAAATAACAGGTGTTAGATCTTGAAAAGACTTATAACCGCTTTTATCCATTGTTTTTAATAATAATTTACAAATGAGAATCATTTTTTTCGAAATCGATATAAACATTTGATAATATTATAATCTAAAATGACAAACACCCAACAAATTATTGATAAATTCACATCATCTGTTGACATCGAAAAAACTTACACTCTAGCAGAATTAACAACTCTTCTTAAAAGTGCATATAAATCAAGCGGTAGTAAAAAAGCAGATGGAGTCGAAAAAGTTAAAAAAGCTCCATCTGCTTATAATATCTTCATCAAAGAACAAATGGAACTATTAAAGAATGATGGTGCAAGTCCAAAAGATAGAATGAGACAAGCAACAGCTAACTGGAATAAAAGAAAAGCAGAGACTAAAGAACCAGTTGTAGAAGCTACTGATAGTGATGAATAATTTAAAAAAAGTCCAAAAATTATGAACTTTTTTCTCCTTTCTTTTTTTTAGCATTTCTGCAGAGTTTCTCGAACCCGCATAATTGCTTTTCCGAGTCGGTTTGTCCCCTTCCAATTTTCGATAGCAGTGTTGAGTGTGTCAGTGATATTCAACCCATTGCCCCAAATTTTATCATAAGGAGAACATTCGACAATAATTTTGTTGTCAGTTTCTAACAATGCTTTTTGCAGAACAAGATTTTGCGTGAACTTTGCGAGATTCGCCTGGTAAACAATCTCATCGGCGATTGCATTCCATTTGTCTTCATCAAAATTCTTGACAGAACGTCCCAAGACTTTTTGTTCTTTAGGTACAGGTGTCAACATAATCTTTGCTTGTGTTTCGAAGTCCTCAAAAGTCTTTGCTTTTTGTGCCATCATATATTGTTCACAACAATTATATTCAACACCGTCAATCACGAACTTAGATTCGAACCACTGAGAAGGATAACCTGATTTGAAATAAACGCCGGTTTCATTCTCATAAAACTTTTCGTTATGCTCAGACATTGTAGATATGTAATTAAATTGTTATAACTATTCAATCATTTTTTTATAATTTTACATTAAAATTGATCATTTTAAAAAATGATTATGTTTTTAATCAAAGAACTTATAATATGACAGATAACAAAGCAAAATTAACAAGACTTGATTTAATTGATAGTATCAAGGTGCATTATTTGAAAAAAGGTTTATTATGTCAAAATTTAGATAAACTATGCAAAAATAAATTATTAGAAATAGCAATAGAGAATGAAATAGAGTTTATAGATAAAGAAAAAATGAAGTACGAGATACTTGATATAGAAACTTACAATTTGAAAAGAGATATTATTTATTGCAATTTTATTAAATATGAAAATATACCATATGAAGTGGTTTCCAATATTGATGTAAATACAACTATTGAAGAATTGGAAATAATAATAGATAAATATAATTTAAAATATGAAGATAATTTTAATAATATCAAAGATCTAATATTTAATATCTATAAATCTTATAAAACTTATTGTGAAAAGTCTTCTCTTAAAAATGAATGCACCTATATTACTCTTCCTAGTATTATAAAAGCACTTAAGGCAATTGCCTAAATATCCTTAAATGTTTTTATAAATAATGCAGCAGTCGTTTTGGTATTAATAATAGGTTTAGGATAATTAATATTGTTATATTGTTTTGTTTCCCAATTTAAAATTATTTTATTATTAACGTCTTTGAGTTCTGTAACCCATTTTTTTATAAATATGCATTCTGGATCATATTTTTTCATTTGCAATGTTGGTGAGAATATTCGAAAATATGGTTGACTGTCTGTGCCAGTAGAAGCACACCATTGCCAACCACCATTATTAGAGGATGGATCATAATCAACTAAAGACTTTGCAAAATATTCTTCGCCTTTTCTCCAATCTATCAATAAATTTTTAACTAAAAAAGATGCTACAATCATTCTACAACGATTATGCATCCATCCTATTGAATTTAATTGTCTCATTGCTGCATCAACAATTGGGAAACCTGTCATTCCTTGTTTCCATTTATTTAATAATTCTTCATTATCGTGCCATTTGATTACATCATATTTTTTTATAAAAGATTTACCAAATATATAGGGATAATAATAACTTATGTTTGCATAAAAATCGTGCCAAAATAATTCTCGAATTATACCGTGTGATACTGGTAAATTATAATAAATTTCTCTAATACTAACACAACCAAATTTAATATAAGCACTCAATTTTGTTGTTCTATCTAAATACGGATAATCTCTATCTTTATCATAATTTTCAAAAATACCTTTCTTCAATTTTGCCAGAATTTCTAATGCATTCTTTCTACCTCCATTTACTGAAATCTGTTTATTTTCATCTGGTCTCAAATAATTATATTTATCCAATGATTGTTTATTATCAGTTATAAATTTAAATTTAGTAGTTGTCAATAATGATCGAGGCTTTTTAATTATACTTTTCTTATAAAATGGCGTAAATTTTTGATAAGGTTCTTTATTATCTTTAACTATTTCACCTATGTTATGTAAAGTATAATCTTCAAAAGTTATTAATTCAATTTTCTTATCATTTGCCCAATTCTTAATTTCATTATCTCGTTTTATAGCAAAAGGGGTATAATCAATGTTAAAAGCTATATTATCAAATTTATATTTATTATATAGACTTTCTAAGATTGTAATATCATTAGTAGAAGTATAAAAGAAATTTATAAAATCTAGTTCATCGAGACTTTCAAATAAAAATTGTACGGCATTTTTAGAATAATATTTATTCTCAGTTTCTTCTATTTGTTTTTTGTTGAATATAAATATTGGTATTATCTCTGTTTTCGGGTATTTTTCAAGTAATCTGTTCAAAGTAGTGTTATCGAATGTCCTTAAATCTCGTCTAAATATAAATAAAGTTTTCATATTATTATAATAATATGAAACAATTATTATCTTTTGATATCGGCATTACAAATATGGCTTATTGTCTAGCCAATGTAACCGATAATAATGAATTTAAAGTAATTACTTTATCAAAGATAGATTTAAATTCAAATAAAAGTAATATTCAGAATATTATCGATAATACTATCGAATTTTTAGATGATATTATGAGTGATAGTTCAATAGACATCAATGAACCTTTGATTATTCTTATTGAATGTCAAATGACATCAATAATGAGAACTATTCAGACTTGTATAAATACCTATTTTAAAGTTTTATCTAAACATCAAAGTTTAGATATTTCAACTATTTATATATCGCCTAAACATAAATTAAAATTGATGTCTAATTATATGACTTCCGATTTGATAGCATCAACAAAATACAAACAAAATAAAATAGATTCAATCAATTTCACATTACATTTATTGACAACGGTCGATAAATTCAAAGATGACAAAATTATAGATATCATAAAATCACATAAAAAGAAAGACGATATTTGTGATGCTTATTTAATGTGTGCATATTATTTTTTAACTTTAAAAATTTAATATTTTATTATTATAGATTAATAAAAATGACAGATAACTATAATCAAGAGAATGAACGTTTTTCAACTAAAACAACTGAAGTAACTGTAACAACTGGAGGAGTATTTATGGGTGTTTTAGCATATATATTCGGATTTACTTTTTTCCTGGTTTGGATTGTTGGAGGAATAGCGGCATTTATTGCTTCTATTGTTTGTATGTTTTATAATTCATCAGTAGGTGATAAGATTGCTGGATTTATATTAGCAGTAATTTTTGGACCTTTCTATTGGTTCTTTTATATTTATAAATCAAGTTATTGCAATAAATATCCGGCATATATGCCGGTTATTGATTACTATGATTAGCAATTTTAGTTAATTGTTTTATTACATCTGGAGTATAATTCGTTATTTTATTAGCTTCTATAGCATTTGCTAAATTTAACCAAAATTTATCGAATTTATATTTTTCATTAAATGTATTAATTTTAATAATTGTGTTATATAACCATTTATATAATTTTATTTTGTTTTTTATACTACAATCTGTATGATTATAGGGACAAGCCATTCCTTTAGTTAGATCTTCGTTATATAACGAAGGAAAATAATAACTATTATCACTAAATAATATGTAATCATATGGATTACATTTAATATGATATTCATTATAATCAACAAAAACTTCTGAATCGTCTATAATAATAATTTCACTATCTTTTACTGATTTTAATTTAGGCATTATTTTGTTTATTGATTTTTTCCAGCCATTATCGCAATTTTCGTTGCAAAAACAGTCAGATCTTGTAAAAATAGGTCTGTTGAACTTAATCTTATTTTCTTTTTCTATTATTTTTATTTCTGTATTAGCCCATTGTTTTGTTGATGCAGTGTAAATATAAAACGAAACATTGTTATTATATAATTCTTTCATTTTATTCATAAAATGAATGAAATATGGACGCAATAATTTATTACTTTGATTATAATATGGTGAAAGAACTTTAGTTATATTAATATTAGGTCCTTTATATTTTTTAATTAAATTATGTTTTATAAATAAACTCATCTGATATTGACAATTTCCTATTAATGTATTATCCAAATCAATTACAAATATATATTTTTTCATATTTACTAGTAGGTAATAAAAAATATAATAAATGAATAATTCAGAATTGTGTCAAAAATGGTTTAATAATAAAAATATAAATCCTATAAATAATCGTAAAATAAAATTGAACGGAACTTCTTATAAATATATATCTAAGTTATGCGATAATACAAATAATGCAAATATAAAAACAGTTATTTGCAAAAAGTGGATAGCCAATAAAAACAAAAATCCTATAACGAATACTAAGATCAAAGCAAATGGCACTGATTATAATAAATTCTTAAAATTATGTTATGACAAAAAAATATTTAATATTTTTAATCCTATAATCAAACGAATAACTAAAAATATTATCGATAGAATTAACTATTTTGTTATTATCCATAATTATATAAATAAAATTAAGGAAAAATATAATTGTGTCAAAAAGATAGATAATGTATTACATTTAGGTGATCGTATAATTTTAGATAAACAAATAGGAGAACCAGGCAAATACGGAGTTGTTTATTCTGGTTATTATAAACCAACAATAACAGAAAAAAAAGACCTTGGTAAAGTATTTAAATTTGCTGTTAAAATCTGCGAAATTACTAGAAAAAACAGGAAAGAAATAAAAATTGGAAAAAAAATAAATCGTCTGTTAATTGATATGAAATGCCCACATTTCTTATTTTGTTATGGATATTTAATATGCAAAACTAAAAAAAATAAATTTGATGATATTCCATTTGTTAATAATGGTTATTTCATAATAAACGAATTGGCTGATAATACATTTTTTTATCTTATTGTTGAATTATGTAAAACCAAAAATAATGAATTTCATAATATTATGAGAAATGCATTCGTTCAGATTTATCTTTCTATAATTTTTTTTAATAAATATTCTAAATATAACCACAATGACACACATATCAATAATTTTTTATATGTAAAAATTAAAGCAGGTGGATATTATCATTATAAATTGTTTGGTATTGATTATTATGTTGAAAATATAGGTTATTTATGGGTAATTAATGATTTCGGATTAGCATCAACTTTAACTTCAATAAAACACGATCTAATTTTCTTTACATATAATCTAACTAAAAATCTTGGGGATGTTGAAGGTTTGTTTGATAATAATACTACTGAGTTTTTTTATAATTTTATGAAATTATTAAATAAGAAAACTTGCAAACTTTCTGATATTATCATTTTTTTAAATAAAAATTTAGCAGACAATTTTACAACCAATAAACCTGATAATATTATTAATAAAAATCCGTATATTATAGAATGATTAATATAAATTCATTAACAGATAAACAATTTAAGGAAATTTGTGATAAATGGATATCAAACAAAACTATAAACCCTTTAACAAATAAACGTATAAAAGAATATGGACCAACTTATAGATATTTTCAAGAATTGTGTTCTCAAGGTTTAGCTGATGAATTATTTAAAAATAGAGTATCTGCAGATATGAATACTCGTATTAATTATTATTTAATTGTAAAAGATTATATTGATAAAATTAAATTGCAAAATAATAATAATTGTGTAAAATTTTACAAACTTGTTGATAATAGTATTCAATATAGCATAGGTAAAAACATTATTTTAACTGAACGATTAGGAAAAGGTTCATATGGTGTTGTTTATAAAGCCTATTTTAGACCTTCTAATATTATAAAAAGAGAATATGGAAAACAATTTAATTTAGTTATTAAAATTTGTGAAATAACTCAACATAATAAATTAGAAATTGAAATTCTCTTTAAATTATCGCAGCTTATAATTAAGCAAATATGTCCACATTTTCCTATGTGTTATGGATATTTCATATGTCACAAAGCCTTAGAATCATCAGATAATATTACTAAACTAACTTCTGCTGAATCATCTAGTGTTTTAAATAACAGATCGTATTTTACTAGTAGTTTTGATGATAATACCAATTTTATTGATAAACCTAATATATATTTGCAAATAAATGAATATGCCAATAATAGTACATTATCAAAGATTATTAATGGTTTACATATAGATGCTTGTATTAATACCATAATACAATCATTTATTTCTATTGCATTTTTTCAGAAATATATAAATATGGCACATAGAGACACACACGGAAATAATTTTTTATGTCATACTATAAAACCAGGCGGATATTTTCATTATAGAATTTATAATGAAAATTATTATCTTGAAAATATAGGTTATTTAATTGTTATCAATGATTTTGGCTTAGTAAAAGATTTGAATGAATTTACCTTATTGTATGATTTTAAGAAATTTGTAATATGGTTCAATAAACATAAATCTTCAAGATCAGAATTTTATATCATTAAAAATTTTATGAGACAGTTAATAATTAGAGGATATAATAACGTAAATTCGTTTTATAAATATTTATTTAAATTTATAAATTCAGCTTTTCCACAATATTTATTAACTTCTAAACCAATAGGACCGATTATTATAAATAAAGATCCCTATATTATAGAATAAATGCCAATTTTTGTCAATGTTAGAACAGATACATCTACACCAAGTGATAGCAGTATTTCTGTTAGTACTTTATCAAAAAAAGGTAGTTTAGCAACCAGAATAGCATATTTTAAATCAATTAATAGATATATAAAAAGTCAAGCTAATTATGATCCTAATAATTGTTTTAAATTTGACGATAATATTATAGCAATAGGCAATGATGACAATAAAAAAAATAGAATTATTTTAGATAAAAAGATTGGCAATGTTAGTAAATACGGTATTGTATTTTTGTCTCATTTTAAACACGCAAACGGTAAAATATCGACATTCACAACTAAAATAGTAGATAGTTCAAAGAATTATAATCATATTGAAGCATATGTTTTACAAAAATTAACAGAATTAAATGTTAGAAAAAAAATATGTCCCAATTTTCCTATTTGTTATGGCGTCCTACAATGCGATAATTTATTTAAAGAACAACATAATATATCCTTAAATCAATTGAATTATAAGAGATTATTATTTACATTTAATGAATTAGCAGATAATGATCTGGCAACATTACTCAATAGTCGTAATTATACAAGTAAAATATTATTAAATGCTTTATCACAGATATTTATGGCTATTATGTTTTTTAATAAATATATTGAAGCATATCATAGAGATAGTCACGCTGGTAATTTTTTATATCACAAAATTAAACCAGGTGGTTATTTTCATTATAATATTAATGGTACTGACTATTATATTGAAAATCTCGGTTATTTGTGGGTAATTTGGGATTTTGGTTTAATAATACCTTTTAAAAAATTGAATTATCCAAATAATGAAAAACATCTTTACGATAAAAAAATACCTATTAATCACGATTATATTTATATTTTATTGAAAGGTTTTATTAATACTAAAATACCTGTTATTACAATTATTTTTGAAAATATTTATGCTAAATATAATAATGTTTATGATGTTAATAAAATGCCATTTTTAATTACTGATATTTTAAATACACTTGTTAAATATACAGAAGGTTGTTTTTTAACATCTTTACCAGCTAAACATAGTAAAATTATTAATAGAATTCCATATAAATATTAAATTTGTTTTTTTTTTCAAATAATATTATTAAAAAATGATATTATAATAATCTAATAATATTTATACGATGTCGTCTGCCGTATCTGCTATTAATTGCAATCTTAATTGTATCTGCGTTAATAACGATTGCTTATACAATCATTATATTCCTTACAAGGATAGAAAGATTGTGAAGCGGTTTTATGATGCACTGGCGAAAAAGAATATCAACGAACCTGGTATGGATATCCGAAAAAAAAATTGCACATTTGGTCAATTATGTGAAAAAGAAGATTGTGGTTATAAGCATCGTCTTTCGTTTCAAGATAGAGAAAAATTGATTGTTTCTTACAAATTCAATAAAATCTGTCCTGAACCTTCGCAAGTTGCAAAAACATCAACTGCAAAATCAGACAAACCTATCTTCAATAATCATAATTCATTCGCATTTCTTGAAGAAGAATCTGAGGAAGAAGAGGAAGTAAAAGAAGAAGAAGCTATTGTTGTTAATAATACTTCTAAAACTTGGGCATCAATCGTCAAAAATAAAAAATCTACAGTGGAACCTTCAAAGAAAGAAATTTCTCTTAATTGGGAAGATTGTGCTGATGATGATTTCTTTATGACTTTTGAATAAAAGTTTATTTCATTGATTTAAAAAAACAAAAATAATATTATTTTTGTTTTTTTTAAATTCTATTTAAATAGATATGGCGGCAACAATACAACTTAGCAGTGATATTATTTTAAATATAGAAAAAAATTCAGATGCATTATTTCTCAGATTAAAAACATATATATGCTATGATATTATAAATTATATAACTTATATAAATAAGTATTATAGTAACGTTGATTGTAAAAATGATGTAAATAAATTGATTAATTTATTTACGCCATTTTTATATTATTTTATTGGCACAGATAAGTTTAATCATAATATTACTAGTGCTGCAGTACCAGGAGAGTATAATTATACTAATATAAACTATGCACATTTTAAAAAATTATATAATGCTTATAATCCTGGTATTCTTCCCTTTAATAAATTATTTGACAATGAACTTATTAGAAACAAAATAATTGAAGATATTATTGATATTGTAAAATATATATTATTAACAGATTATTTAACTTTAGACTATTTATATGGACAAATATGTATAAATATATACTTGCACGAAACACGAAAAGATAGTGATGTATTAACAAATAAATACATCACTAATAAAATTGATAGCATATTGCATTTTATTATGAGATTATTTACAAATACATTAAGTTATTATTTATATAATTTAAAATATTATATTACCTCTTCAGCTGTTCCTGCTCTTCCAGCTCCTGCTCCTGCTATGTTAAATGATAAAGATTGTTTAATTTATGCTGCTCAGGCTCTTTATAAAATTTTTTATACTTTTGCTTTTGCTGATTCTACTATTATACAATTTGATATTAATGATGAAATAAGAGATATGAAAAATAGAATTCAAAACTATAATCAGTCATTAGCAAATGTAAATCAAGATCTTACTAAAACTATAAGTTTAATTGAAGAATATATTAGGTTAGATAAAAATACTATAACTAGAGCTGAAATATGTAATTATGCTTGCTATTATGCTGTACACGCTTGTGTTATTGCTACTAAAGCTATTACACAAAATAATAACACTATAGTTTATAATTTTCCCCTGTTTAACAGTATGATTAATGCTAGTAATTATGCTGATTTTATTACAGAACTTCAGACATTAAAAACTTCTGATGTACGTTATAATAATTATGAAATTTTTAATGTTGCTACAATTAAGATATATAATAGTATCGTTACTAGTATAAATGAAGTAAATAATCTTTTAAGAAGTGGTATTTCTATTGATGATTTAATTATTCCTATTACTTTAATTAATAGTTTAATATTTTCTATAACATATATATATTTTTCTGAAAATCGCGATATACCTATATCGGATTTTAATCTCTATATACTACCAACTATTAATAATTTTATTACGAATATTTTAGATACTAATCCTAATAATATAAATATTATGAGAATATTAGTAAATTTGAATATATATAGTAAAACCCCTATTAGTAATACATATAGTAATGCTGTAGCAGCTGGGACTACTGCTAATGTTCCTGATAGGAATCGAGACCTAGAAGTAGCAGCAGCAAAAGCAGCTTTAACTACTATTGAAGACCTTTATGATTTTGTTAGTAAACAAGCTCCCCCGCCTCCACCTCCACCTCCAGCTCCAGCTGGAGCTGGAGCTGGTGATATTGAAGCAACTAAACAAGTATTATTAAACAACATAAATAGATTTGATATTAGTGGTGATTTAAGTGAGACAACTTATCATAATCAATTAATATCAAATCTTCAAATTGATAAATTAAATGAGTTATTAAAAGACATATATTATGATAAATTAAATAACTGTGCTGATACGCCTAATTATACTAGAAAAATATTTGGGGGTAATATAAATCTTGCAGATATGTCATTTAATAATCCTTTGTATTTATTAAATCATACTATTATGAATTTATGCAAATTACATAAATTAAATACTATTATTAAAACAAATATATTTAATGCAACCAGAGATAACTATAAATCTGTATTAGAAACTAATAAAGCTGACTTTATTAAATAAACTTAGTTCTTAAAGTAAATAATTTAAAAATTGATTTTATTATTATAACTAAAATTACAACAATGGAAGGTTGTTTATATAAGCAGTTTTCAACTGATAGTTATTATTTGGTTAATGGTGTGGCATCGTATTTTATTTTAGTAAAAGATTTCGTGAATTTTGGCGAAAGATTTATTCAAAAAGATGAAATAATGACGCATTATTATTTGATTGAATTTAATCCAGAAAATGTTAAGATATTATTAGATTCTTATAAAGAGTTTGAAGATAATATCAATTATACAGGGTTGAGAGATTTCTATCAAATTAGTTATAATGATCGGAAATATTTCATTAGAAATTGGAATGATGTTTACAACTTCATTGTAAAAAATCATTAAAACAAAAATGCCAAAAGAAGTTATATAAACAATGATAACTTCTTTTGGCATTTATACTAAAGTACCTTTGAATATTTTTCAAGCAGGTATAAATAAAAATTCGATTTCTCCTAATTTGAGGATAAATAATCCAGAATTTAATTATTTTTATTTTGATGAAAATAATTGTGAAAAATTTATTTTTAATAATTATCCAATTTCTGTATATAATACTTATAAATCATTAATACCAATTGAATATAAATTAGATCTTTGGAAGTATTGCATTTTATATAAATACGGTGGTATATATATTGATGAAAAATATGAAGACAATATTAAACTGATTGAATTGATCAACTATAATTTTTTTGTTAAAAATAAAAATCACTATTACAATAAATTATTAATTAACAGTGATTTTATAATTACAAAAATTAATAATCCTGTTCTTAATATGGCTATAAATGAAATTGTTAAAAATTGCAACAATAATTATTACGGTATTGATGTTTCATTTCCTACTGGTTCAGGACTTCTAGGAAAACTATTTAAAGAAAATAATTTAATTGCTCATTTGTATTATAATGATGGAGCAATTAAATTCAATAATACTATAATAATGAAAACTAAAATAGATTATAAACAATCCAATAATAATTATTATTTATGGATGACAAAAAAAATTTATAATAAACAAAAATGACTTTTTGTTTATTTTTGTTCCTCCTCCTTTTAATTTAGATCTTCTGAATGGTCTCGTTCAGATCTACATTGCATTTCTTATTTTTTTCAATCAGTCTGCCGTGATAGACTTTCGTGACCTCATAACCAATTCCACTTTCATTAACCTTATAGGCAGTGAAGTCGTCTGACCAACAAGTCATAGTGAAAATCAAATCAGTCAATACTTTACTTTCGTTATCATAGACAGCGAAAGTGTGTTCAGACTTGAAGTATTTGATAAGTTTGCCGTCTTCAACCAGTAAATACGGCTCGACTAATACACCATCAACCTGTTTAATTTGATAAGTATTGCCACCATAAATATAGGTATCGTCATCCATCTCAATGAAAACTTCAACATATTCGCACATTTTGACTTTTCTGAGTAAAACTTTTTCAACTTTACTAAAATTATTTTAAAGTAGATAACTATCAATTTTTATATAAACTTACTTTAAAATTAATACAAATTTAATTTGCTAATATTTATTCGTATTAATATAAAAAACTGATAATGAACAATTCAAATAATTATTCATCAATCAGCAATGTTGCGTGAAGTGATCATTGTCATCGCCTTGAATATTGGATTTATCCTTATGAATATTTCGACAGTCGAAGCTCGTAGTACTGCAATGAGCCGCAATTATTTGAAGAATGTCGAAAAAACAATTGTGAATAATTGCAATAATCGAGCGTTTCGTTTGACAAACAACACGGAAGTATTTGAATGTATCAAATACAAAAAGGGCGATTGTTGCAATCTCGCAAATTTTACTGAATTCAGCAACATCAGAAATGAATGTATCTCGGAATATCATTCTGAATTCGGTAAGGGTGTGTTGATTTCAATTGCAATCTGGATTGTTATCATCACCCTTTGTGCGATGAAACCTTATTAAAAATAAAATAAGGGAAAAATAAAAACTCAAAATTATGACATTAGTAATAAGTCATAATTTTGGTTTTTTTTCTTGTTCTACAATGCGATTACATTATTTAATAGATTATTTTCACGAAAATAAAAAATTGCCTTTAGTTTTTGATAGTAAAGATTGCTATAGGTGGTATAAAAAATATGATGATAATATGGATATTACATTTAATTATTTTAAACATTATGACGGAATACCTGAAACTATTGAATATGAAAGAAATATAAATTATAAAGAATGGTTTCAATTTAAAAGTTATAATCAATTGGATTTTGAAGGAATAATACCATTTATTAGAAAATATTTTTCACCATCTGATAAAATACTAAAAATTATTAAAACAATCGAAGAAAAATACAATTTAGATTATGATAATATTTGTGTTTTGTTTTTTAGAGGTAATGACAAAATAACTGAGGTTGAATTACCATCATATGAAGAATATATTTATTACGGAAAATATGTATTGAATCTGTATCCAAATGTAAAATTTTTAATTCAATCAGATGAAACAAATTTTATAAATACAATGGCTAAAGAATTTGCTAATCATATTATATTCAAAGATGAAATAAGACATATTCAAGACAATACAACTACTGTTGATAAAGTTTTCAAAGAAACTAATTTTGAATATTCACTTAATTATTTAGCAATAACAATAATTATGAGTAAATGTAAATATATTATTTGTAATTCGGGTAATTGTTCAATTTGGATAATGTTTTATAGAGAACACGCAGAAGACATTATTCAATTTCGCGCTTGCACTTTTATATAAAGTTTAAAACCTGATAAAATAATTAAATGAACTTAACAACACAGCACGACGGTGGTTTTTTTTCTTGTTGTTCTGTTAGATTACATTTCTTAATAGAATTTTTCAATAAATATAAAGAATTACCTGCTGTTTATATAACAAAAAAGTATTTTGAATGTAATAAAAGCCATCCTGAAGAAGACTTAACTTTTGATTATTTTGTTCATTATAATAATATTTATGGTGATATTAAATATGATCGAGATATTGATTTTAAGGAATGGTATCAATATAAACAATTTGACAAATTGGACTTAGAAGGTTTATTACCATTCATTAGAAAATATTATACACCAACTGAAAAAATATTTGAGATTGTTAAAATGATGGAAGAAAAATACAACATAGATTATGATAATATTTGTGTTTTGTTTTTTAGAGGTAATGACAAAGCAACAGAAGTAGAATTACCAGCAATTGATTATTATATAGATTATGGAAAATTAATCTTAGAGAAAAATCCAAATATTAAATTTTTGATTCAATCAGACGAAACAAATTTTATTAATGATATGAAAGAAGAGTTCCCGAATAATCTTATTTTTTATGACGAAATAAGACACATCTACAAAAAAAATACAACAGTCAACAAAGTATTCAAAGAAAGTAATTATCAATATTCTTTGTATTATTTTGCAATAACAATAATTATGAGCAAATGTAAACATATTATTTGTAATTCTGGGAATTGTGCATTATGGATGGTATTTTATAGAGAAAATATAAAAAATATAGTTCAATTGTCTGCGTGTGAAGATGTATAAAAACCTGTTTTGATTTCAAAACCAGAGTTTGTTATTATAGAAAAATCTAAATTCCATTTGATTTTATTTCTTTTATTCCATATTTCATAAGCAGTTTTAATATGATTGTCTAATTCTTCTTCTGTAAAATTATTTATTTTTTTTATATGACTATTGATATTATCAATATTTTTGCGTCTTTTTGAGTGTCCATAATGTGTTGCTGAATGACATAATTTGCAAAGTGCAATAATTCTTACCAATTTTTGTGTTTGTGTTTCTTCATTAAAATCCCATCTTTCGTGAGCTTCTAAATATTTATTTCTTTTTCTTCCACAACATTCGCACCTATTATCAACTCTCTCGTAAATATGATGTCTTATTAAATTCCAGTCACAATCATTAAAAATTGATCTAACATTCTTAAAATAAGTTGTTTTAGGTATCATATCTATATATAATTTGTTTTCTCCAAATGTTCTGTCCTCTCCTATAATTGTTATATCAATCTTATAAACATCATATAAAGCACATAATTGATTATCTTCTTCACAAGACCATTTTTTTGCCTTTGCATCCCATATTGCTCCCATACTTTTAGCTTTTTTCCTATCACTATAAGGAATGTTTAAATAAATCATTTTTACATTTCTATTTATATAAATAGCGTTTAAATAAAAAAAGTCCAAAAATCTTT
>Ga0214921_10001686_pt1 | contig 37165 bp, 36 predicted proteins | sample LL1505_MetaG_FD_177992 | JGI IMG/M metagenome (GOLD analysis project Ga0214921, IMG submission 177992) | Freshwater microbial communities from Lake Lanier, Atlanta, Georgia, United States - LL-1505 | ecosystem: Environmental > Aquatic > Freshwater > Lake | place: USA: Georgia | collected...
CGATAAGATCTGATCATGGCCAGTGATAAATCTTTTTATTTAACTACGCCTATTTACTATGTAAATGATGCCCCACATATTGGGCATGCATATACAACTGTGGCTGGAGATGTATTAACCCGTTGGCGCCGCCAGCGTGGTGAATCGGTTTGGTACTTAACTGGGACTGATGAACATGGACAAAAGGTTTTAAATACAGCGCAAAGTAATAATGTATTACCGCAGCAATGGTGCGATAAATTAGTTGAATCATCTTGGAAACCGGTCTGGAAAGATTTAAATATTGCCAATGATGATTTCATAAGAACTACTGAAAAGCGACATACCGAGCGGGTCCAAAAGTTCCTGCAAGGATTAAAGGATACCGGCCATATTTATGCCGGTAAATTTGAAGGCCCATATTGCATTGGCTGTGAAGAGTTTAAATTACCTGGTGACTTAGATGAAGGAAAGTGCAAGATTCACTCTAAACCTGTTGAAATGTTAAGTGAGGATAATTGGTTCTTTAAACTATCAGCTTTTCGTCAACCTCTTCTTGATTACTACCAATCAAACCCTGGCGCTTGCCAGCCAGAGAGTGCTAGAAATGAAGTGATCTCATTTTTGGAAGGTGAGGTTAGAGATCTCTCGATCTCTCGCTCAACATTTGATTGGGGTATTCCAGTTCCGTGGGATACCGATCAAGTTATTTATGTTTGGTTTGACGCATTATTAAATTACGCAACTGCGGTCGGTTTAGGCGATGATCCAGCATCTGAGGGTGGAAAGAAATTTGCAAAAACTTGGCCAGCTGATGTTCATTTAGTTGGCAAGGATATTTTGCGTTTTCATGCGGTTATTTGGCCAGCAATGTTGATGGCAGCAAATGTGCCAGTTCCTAAAAAGATATTTGCTCACGGTTGGCTGTTAGTAGGTGGTGAAAAGATGTCAAAGAGTAAATTAACTGGCATAGCACCGGGTGATATCACAAAAGATTTTGGTGTTGATGCCTTTCGTTACTACTTCCTAAAAGCTATTCCATTTGGCAGTGACGGATCATTTTCTTGGGAGGATATGGCAGCCCGCTATACCAGTGAGCTGGCTAATGATTTCGGCAACCTTGCTTCAAGATTAATCGCCATGATTGAAAAGTACTGCGAAGGCAAGATTCCTAAGGTGGCTAGGGACAATGATTTATCTAGTTTGTTAGTTAAAACAGTTAAGAGTGCAGATGATGCAATTTGTGCATTAGATTTCCAAGGCGGTATTAATGCGATTATGGATTTTTGTAAGCGTGTAAATGGTTACGTAACAGAGAAAGAGCCATGGGTAGTAGCAAAGGATCCATCACGTAAAAGTGAGTTAGATGAAATTTTGTACAACACAGCAGAGTCACTGCGGGCACTAGCTGTCTTATTGCACCCAGTTATGCCTGAGGTTACGGAAAAGTTATGGCAAAGCTTAGGGGCGGCATCATTAGGTGGTATCGGTAATCAAAGAGTTGATCAGGTTTCAAATTGGGGCCAGCTTCTTGCGCAATCTACTGTTACAAAAACAGATGTTCTATTTCCAAGATTAGAAGAGGCTAAGTAATTTATGGCAGATCGTCACAATCGCGATCTTGATCGAAAACCAGCGCCGCTTCCAGCTGGAATTAATACCAAAACTGTTGACTCCCATGCTCACCTTGAATTGATTCATAACAGCGAGCCAGATTCACCTTTAATTAAACAAACATTAGATGAGGCTGCTTCAGTTGGTATTGATCGAGTTGTGCAGGTTGGTTACTCAGCAGAGCAATCAATCTGGTCGGTAAAGTGTGCAGAGGCTTTTATAGGAAGAGTTTTGGCCGCAGTAGCACTTCATCCAAACGAAGCACCAGTTGTTGAGGATCTAGAAAAAGATTTAAAGGTAATTGAAGAGTTAGCAACTCATCCACGAGTGAGAGCTATTGGTGAGACTGGCCTTGATTTTTTTCGAACAGAGCCCGAACTACAAGATAAACAAAAATACTCATTTCGTCGTCATATAGAAATTGCTAAGCAAAACAATAAGGCGTTAGTAATCCATGACCGAGATGCTCACAGGGCTGTGTTAGATCTACTCATTGAGGAAGGGGCGCCAGAGAAAACTATTTTTCATTGTTTTTCTGGGGATGCCCAAATGGCTAAAGAGTGTGTTGTGAGTAAATACATTCTCTCATTTGCTGGCACTGTTACCTTTAAAAATGCACCACAACTTCGTGAGGCAGCTGCACTTGTTCCAATTGATCAAATCCTGGTTGAAACTGATTCACCATTTCTTGCACCAATGCCAAATCGTGGTGCTTTAAATACCCCCGCTCAGATTCCATATACCCTTAGAGTAATTGCAGATTTGCGTGGAGAGTCGGTTGATTACTTAGCAGGTGCTATCTCTGAAAACGCAGAACGCATTTTTGGCACTTTCTAAATGACAAACCTACTAGGCGCATCAGAGATAAGAGAGCTTGCAGCACAACTTGATTTAAAGCCAACAAAAAAGCTTGGTCAAAATTTTGTTGTTGATGCAAATATCTGTCGGAAAATCGCAAAACTTGCCCAGGTTGGTAAGGATGATATTGCGTTAGAAATTGGACCTGGCTTAGGTTCACTAACACTTGCATTATTAGATTCGGCAAAACAGGTAGTAGCGGTTGAAATTGATGATCGTCTTGCTAAGCAATTACCGACAACAGTTGAAAATCATGGATTTAAAAATAAAGATTTAATGGTGATTAATCAAGACGCTATGCAATTAAGGGAAATTTCAATTAAGCCAACAGTTTTAGTCGCAAATCTGCCTTATAACATCTCAGTACCAGTACTTTTAAATATACTTGAGCATTTTCCATCAATTAATCGCGGCGTAGTAATGGTTCAAAGTGAAGTAGCAGAGCGATTAGCTGCTAAGCCAAATAATAAGCAATATGGATCACCAACAGTTAAAGCTAATTGGTGGTCTTCGCTATCCCTATCTGGTTCAGTTGCTCGCTCAGTATTTTGGCCAGTTCCAAATGTTGATTCATCATTAGTTAGATTTGATCGCCATCCACCCCTTGGTAGTGAGAATGAGCGAATTGCTACCTTTGCAGTTATTGACCAAGCTTTTGCTAAACGCAGAAAGATGATGCGCTCTGCCTTAAATCAGCTAATTGGAACAGATGCCGAAAAGTTACTGCTAGATAGTGGGATTGATCCGACTATTCGTGGTGAAGCACTCTCAGTGGCCCAATTTTTCCAAATTGGTAAGCAAGTAATTAAGCACAATTCCAGCAAGTAAGTTATTTAAGCAATACGCTCTAGCACATGAGATCTAAGGGAGTAGTTGCCAGAGTTCCGGCAAAGGTAAATCTGCAACTATCGGTGGGACCACTAGGTGGTGATGGCTTTCATGAAGTAACCACGGTCTTTCAAGCCATCTCTTTATTCGATGATGTAACTGTTGCAACTGCGGGTGAAAACTCTGGGTTAGTAATTTCAGTTACTGGTGAAACTGCCAAAGGTGTGCCAGCAGATAGCAGCAACTTGGCGATTAAAGCGGCTGAGCTAATGATTAAAGAGTATGAATTACCAAGTGATTTAAGTATTAAATTAAAAAAAGAGATTCCAGTAGCTGGTGGAATGGCAGGTGGAAGTGCTGATGCAGCAGGTGTAATTGTTGGCCTGGATTCCTTATTTGAGTTGGGACTTTCTCGCGATGAGATGGAGTTACTCGGTAGCAAAATAGGCAGTGATGTCCCATTTTCAATTTGCGGCGGAGTCGCAATTGGCAGTGGCAGAGGAGATCAGATAACTCCAGCACTTGCTAAAGGTAATTACAACTGGGTACTTGCCTTATCGGGCCAAGGATTAGCTACGCCATCTGTTTATCAAGAGTGTGATCGACTTCGAGAGGGATTATCAATAAGCGCACCAGTAGTTAGTGAACAAATTATGCAAGCACTTAGAGCAGGGGATGCGAAAGCGTTAGGCAAAGCATTAACAAATGAGTTGCAACCAGCTGCATGTTCACTTCGTCCAGCACTTCGTTTAGTTTTAGATGTTGGAATTGATTACGGCGCATTAGGTGGAATTGTCTCGGGCTCAGGGCCGACCGTTGCGTTTTTAGTATCAGATGATGATCATGCAATGGATTTAACCGTTGCATTAAGCAGTAGTGGGGTTGTTTCCTCAGTTGTAAGAGCAACTGGACCTGTTGCTGGCGCACGAATAATTGAAAGTTTTTAATTTAACCAGTTATAAGGGATAATTCAGGTTCCGCCATTGTGTAGTGGCTAGCACATGAGCCTTTGAAGCTCAGGGTCCAGGATCGATACCTGGTGGCGGAGCCACCAAGTAAAAGGGGGTAGTGATGAGCAAGGTAGAGCTTGTCATTGTCCTGGCGGCCGGTGAAGGCACGCGAATGAAATCTAATTCTGCAAAAGTTTTACATGAAATTGCTGGGCGCTCAATTATTGAAAATTTATTAGCAGCGGTTATGCCGCTTGAGGCTAAGAATCTATCAATTGTTGTTGGCGCTCATAAAGAAGAGGTAGTTGAGCATCTTTCACAGATCGCACCAAAGGCAAAGACAGTGGTGCAAGAAAAACGCGATGGTACAGGTGGGGCGGCGCAACTTGCGCTCGCTGAACATAAAGGCGATGGCACAGTATTAATTTTGGCTGGTGATACTCCACTACTAACAAATCAAACTCTGAGCGAATTTATAGAGGTACATGAAAAAGGTAACTACAGTGCATCAGTACTAACAGCCCTACTGCCTGACCCAACCGGATACGGGCGAATTATTAGAGGCGATGATGGCGTAATCTTAAAAATAGTAGAAGAGAAAGATGCTACTGACTCTGAAAAAGATATAGATGAGATTAATACCGGAGTGTATTTATTTGATTCAAAGACCCTACGTGAGGTTATTTCAAAACTAAAGAATAATAATTCGCAAAAAGAGCTTTATCTAACCGATGTAATTAGTTTAGTTAATGCTGAGGGTAAGAGTGCTCATGCAGTACTTTCAAATGACTATACCGAAACCTTGGGTATTAATGATCGCACGCAATTAGCTGAGTGCGCTGCAATTATGCGTGACCGTATTAACCATCAGCACATGTTAAATGGAGTAACAATCATTGATCCAACTACTACCTGGATTGATTTCAATGTAAAGATTGAATCTGATGTGGTTATTTATCCTGGTACTGCAATTAGCGGTGATAGCCATATTAAATCTGGAGCAGTCATTGGGCCAAGAACTACATTAGTTGAGTGCCAGGTTGGCCAGAGCGCATCTGTGGTAGAAAGTTTTGCTACTAAATCAACAATCGGAAATAGCGCAAAGGTTGGCCCTTACACCTATCTCCGCAAAGGAACAGTTTTAGCTAATGAGAGTAAAGCGGGTGCATTTGTAGAGATTAAAAACTCAACGGTTGGTAAGGGATCTAAAATCGCGCATCTTTCATATGTTGGGGATGCCCAAATTGGTGAAGAATCAAATATCGGTGCGGCCACTGTTTTTGTAAATTATGATGGTGAGCAGAAGCATCAAACAAAAATTGGTGATCAGGTTCGAATTGGCAGTGACACTATGTTGGTAGCACCTGTAACGGTAGGCGATGGAGCCTATACCGCTGCCGGTTCTGTTATTAATGAAGATGTGCCTGCCGGTGCGATCGGAATCGGCCGCGCTCGCCAAGTAAATATCTTGGGTTGGGTACTTCGCAAACGAAGCCAGAGCAAATCAGCATCAGCAGCAAAAAAAGCTGGCGCCAAGGAGTAAGCAGTTACTAGTAGAGTTAACCTAGTTCACCACAGTGAGGGGGAAGCTAAACTGAACGAAATTCGCTTAACCTCCGAGAAAAGTTTGCGGCTATTTACTGGCCGGGCATATCCAGAGCTTGCAGATGAGGTTGCCTCAGAGCTTGGTATTCCAATTACACCGACATCAGCATATGACTTTGCAAATGGTGAAATATTTATTCGATTCGAAGAGAGTGTGCGCGGAAGCGACGCATTTGTATTACAAAGCCATAGCGCTCCGGTAAATAAACAAATTATGGAGCAACTAATAATGGTAGATGCACTAAAGCGGGCGTCTGCAAAGCGAATTACCGTAGTTCTTCCTTTTTATGGTTATGCCCGACAAGATAAGAAGCATCGTGGTCGTGAGCCAATCTCAGCAAGATTAATGGCAGATCTTTTTAAAACTGCAGGAGCAGATCGCTTAATGTGTGTTGATTTACATACCGCTCAAATTCAAGGATTTTTTGATGGCCCAGTTGATCACCTTTTCGCACTTCCACTCTTAACAAATTATGTTGGAAGTAAGGTCGATCGTAAGAATCTAGTAATAGTCTCGCCAGACTCTGGCCGAGTTAGAGTGGCAGAAAGATGGAGCGAATTACTTGGCGGCTGCAGTATTGCATTTATTCATAAAACCCGCGATCCAAAAGTTCCTAATGAGGCAACAGTCGGCAAGGTTGTTGGAGATGTTAAGGGCATGACCTGCGTTGTAATTGACGACATGATCGATACTGCTGGCACCGTGACTAAAGCAGTTGATGCTTTAATCGAAGAAGGTGCCAAGGATGTAATCATTGCTGCAACACATGCTGTGTTATCTGGGCCTGCCGTTGATAGGTTAAAGAAATCTAGAGTCTCTGAGGTGGTAGTTACCAACACATTGCCAATAGCTGAAGAAAATCGTTTTGATAACTTAACTGTGCTCTCAATTGCCCCATTGCTAGCAAGGGCAATCAAAGAGGTTTTTGAGGATGGTTCAGTTACTAGTCTTTTTGATGGACATAGTTAAAATAGTTTTTAAAGAGATCAAACTAGCGCCCGTAGCTCAACGGATAGAGCATCTGACTTCGGATCAGAAGGTTCGGGGTTCGAATCCCTGCGGGCGCACTAATGGTTAGTACTTAAAACTTTGCACGTACAGACTAACTATTTCTGGTTATTAATTCGAATTTCTACTTTTCGATTATGGTAAATAATTTTAGTTATGTATAATTTTTTTATGCTCAAAATGTCGAAAATACCGCTTTTGATTTTAAGCTTGACTTTAATTTCTGGTTGTTCACAATCTCAAGCCCCATCAGATCAAGCCGGCGCCACAAAAGAATGTGCGAAAATCGTTCCTCTATTTAATGAAAAATTATTATCAACTGAAAAATCAGAGAAGATTCAGGGCTGGCAGTATGTGATTGATTACCCTGCTTGTTTCACTAGCGGTGCATTAGATATAGCTAAGACTGAGATAGAGGCTCTGAAAAATCAAAAGTAGCCGGTGATTTCACAGAGCTATAGGTTGCAACCTGCGTACTTCTCAGCACCAATTTGTCTTTTTACCCACCTGTTCGCTAACCTAGCGCTTCGTTCCGCGAGGGATAAAACCGTTATCGAGGGAGAAGTAAAGTGGCTGAGATTTCAATTAAGGGCGCACGCCGAACTGAGTTTGGCAAAGGCGCATCACGTAGAGCGCGCCGTGATGGATTTATTCCGGCGGTAATTTATGGTCATGGTGAGAAGCCACAACATGTTGCACTCCCATCTCGTGAGCTTGGTGTTGCACTTAAAACCTCAAACGTTTTGATTGATGTTGTACTAGATGATCACACAGAGTTAACACTTCCTAAATCTGTTAGCCGTGATCCATTAACAGGTTTACTTGAGCATATTGATTTAGTAATTGTTCGTCGCGGTGAGCGAGTTATTGTTTCTGTCCCTGTTCATACTGAAGGTAAGTATGACCAAGATGGAATTTTGGAACACACAAATAACTCTATTGAGGTTGAAACAGATGTAACCAATATTCCTGCATTCTTAATGCTAAGCATGGAAGGTATGGTTGCTGGAGAATCGAAGACAGCATCAGAGGTTGTTCTACCAGAGGGCGTTAAGTTAATTAGCGATCCTAAAATGACTGTTGTTCACCTTTCTGTTAAATCTGCTGAGGTTGAAGAGGTTGCTGTTGTTGCCGCTCCTGCCGAAGGTGATGCAGCTGCTGCTGCCGCTCCTGCCGAAGGTGATGCAGCTGCTGCTGCCGCTCCTGCTGGTGGCGATGATAAGAAGGATAAGAAGAAGTAAGTAAGCGCTAGCCTTAACTTATGGCTCAACGCTGGTTGGTAATTGGCCTAGGAAATCCTGGAGCTGAGTACGAAAAAACAAGACATAATATTGGTCAATTTGTCTTAGAAAGTTTAGCTGCAGGTAATAAATTCAGCGCCCATAAATCTCGAATGGAAATTTCTGAGGTCAAGTGCGGCAGCGATATCTTAGTTTTAGCAAAGTCTCGCGGGTATATGAATGAAACTGGTGGCCCAGTAAAAGCTTTAGCTGATTTTTATAAAATTGAAATAGATAAAATTGTTGTGATTCATGATGAATTAGATTTACCTTTTAATAATCTAAGAATCAAACAGGGTGGTGGCGATAATGGCCATAACGGGCTCAAATCACTCACCTCAGCCTTATCTTCAGCTGAGTATTATCGAATTCGAATGGGAATCGGTCGACCTATCGGTGATCAAGATCCTGCTGATTTTGTTTTAAAACCATTTTCGAGAGAAGAGAAAAAAGAAATTCAAGAATTTACCCAAAGAGGTGCTGATGCTGTTGAATCTCTTGTATTAAATGGAATTGATAAAGCTCAGACCGCTTTTAATTCTTAAGTATCACCCAGTATTACGTAGGCCAGCTGCAACACCATTTATTGTAAGTAGTAGCGCGCGAGCTAATTGTGGATCAACATCTTTTTGTCCCCTGACTCGCTTTAGTAACGAGATTTGAAGTAATTGAATCGGAGCTAAGTAGGTATCTCTGACCTGTAAGGTTCTAGCCAAAATTGGCTGATTTCCTAAGATCTCACTCTTATTTGTCATTAGTAGTAGTTCTTTAACTGTTAACTCATACTCAGATTTAATCTGATCAAATATTTTATGAAGCGATGGATCTACTAATGTTTCAACGTAGCGTTGTGCAATTTCTAAATCTGTCTTTGCTAGGGTCATCTCAACATTACTTATAAAAGTACGAAAGAAGTGCCAATCCTTCAACAGCTTTTGCAACTGATCAGATTTACCAGCTTCACGAGCTGCTTTTAAACCAGAGCCAACTCCATACCAACCTGGCACAATCTGGCGAGACTGCGTCCACCCAAATACCCATGGGATAGCCCTTAGAGATTCAATTCCAGATGAAGCATCAGGTCGGCGCGACGGCCTTGATCCTAAGAACATATTTCCAAGCTGCTCTACCGGAGTTGAAGCATAGAAATATGCTGGCAGCTCTGGTTGATCAACTAATTTTCGATAAGCAGCAAAAGCATTATCACTAATCAAATCCATGCACTCATCCCAATTATTTAAATCAGTGGCAGATTGGCGTGGCTTTCTATTTAGTACCGTTGCCTCAAGAGCTGCAGCAAGTGTTAACTCTAAATTTTCTTTTGCAAGCGCAGGTAGTCCGTACTTATCTGAAATAACCTCACCTTGTTCAGTCATCTTGATATGTCCATCAATTGATCCCCATGGCAAAGCTAATAATGCGTCATAAGTTGGCCCACCACCTCTGCCAACTGATCCACCACGACCATGAAACAATCTCAGTTTTACACCATGCTTGATGGCAACATCACGTAACTTACGTTGTGCTTTATGAATCTCCCATTGACTAGTTGTTATTCCAGCATCTTTGTTTGAATCTGAGTAACCAAGCATTACCTCTTGAATATCACCACGGAGCGTTACTAGTTTCCGATAACTCTTATTTTTCAATAAATCGTCCATTATTTTATCTGCAGATCGAAGCTCTGCCACTGTTTCAAGAAGTGGTACAAATCCAATTTTTGCAAAAGGCTTACTACCTTCAAGATTTAGCAATCCTGCTAACTTACCGATCAAAACTGCAGCTAGCACATCATTTGCAGATTTAGTCATTGAGATGATATAGCTTTCGATAACCTCTGGACCAAATTGATCAATTAGTTCATTTATTACAAGAAAAGTGTTAAAGCACCTAGCCGAATCCTCATTTAGATTCTTAACCTCAGTTAATTTGGCCGAGGCAATTTCATTGTTAATTAACTCCGGTGTTGATGAGCCAAATACTTGGGTAATAAAACGATGGTGTGCATCTGAGTGTTCACGTATATCCATAGTTGCGTGGGTTAAGCCAAATGCTGTTATTGCCCTAGTAATTCTTGCAAATAAGCCAGATGCAATTAATTCACCATTGTTTGCGATTAGAGATTTCCGCATAACTTCAAAATCTCTAAGTAGCTCGGCAGTATCTTTATAATCTCGTCCGGGTGTGTGGGCTAATCCAGCAGCGTGACGTGCTTGCGTAAGAGTTAATTTGTGCCTAATTGCTGTTGCTTTCAGTCGGTATGGCTCCTCAATATTAATCCGCCGGTATCTGCCTTCGATCTCTGGAAGATTATCTAGATCTTGCGAAAGAGATTTTTCTAACTCGGTTGAGACTCCAGCTAATTTTGATGATATAGATATTGCCTGTACTAATTCATCTAGATGACTAAACAGAGTTCTTGTAAAGTGTGAGTTCTGCAAGTGAACAGCAGATTTTGTTACCTCAGCGGTGATATTTGGATTTCCGTCGCGATCTCCACCAATCCAGGTACCAAATGAAAGTGGTTTAGCCTCTGTACTTAACTCAACACCTAATCTTTTAATCTCATTTGCAAACTCAGCTAATACCTCTGGCACGGTATCTAGAAAAAGTTCATTTAAGTAGTAAATTGAATTCACCGCTTCATCTAACGGCTCTGGCCTTCCTAACCTAAGCTCATCTGTTTGCCAGAGTAAATCGATAGTTTCAGCCAATCTTCTACTCTTGGTTACGCCCTCAGGTAATTCAAGTAATTGTGCAATTGTGGTCATCTTGTTTAACACTGAACGGCGAGCAGCCTCAGTTGGGTGAGCGGTAAAGACTGGCCGTACTGAAAAATTATCAATCCAATTTTGTAAATCTTTAGTATCAAAATCTTTATTAGTTTTTTGTGCTGTTAAAATATTATCAACTGCCCTACTAAGCCAGGAGCCAATACTTTTATGCTCACTTGCTAATACTTTAGACCGATTAACCTGTTCAGCAACATTTGCTAGATTAAAGAAATGCCCAAATGCCCTAACGAGGGAAATAGTTTGCGCATCAGTTAACTTACTTAAAATCTTATCTTGCTGGCCCTCTCGAACTGATAACCGAACAGATTCAACAAGTGAAAGTAGTTCATCACCTTCTTGTCTGGCTAGGGTCTGCCCTAATAGATCAGCTAATTTACGAACATCATTTCGCAAATCTGAATTGTCAGCGCTCGAACTCATGGCGTAATCATTACAGGTTATCAATTGCTCGGGCGCACCTATATGGCATTTACGGCCAAATATCGGCCTTAGAATTACCCCTGTAACCCCCCTTCATCTATGGAGTGGGGGTATGCGGCGTTTGGTTGAAGAAAGGGGTTGTGATGTTAAATCTTTTTCCAACCCTAAAATCCCCAATTGCTAAGTATCTTGCTAGTTCAGATGATTTAGTAGCACCATCAAGTGTTCACTCGCTGCTAGCGGCTTCTTTAAGCCAACCTCTTTTAATTGTTACACCCTCTACGAGAAGATCAGAGGAGCTATGTGCTGAAATTTCATCTTTGATTGGGAAAGATTGTGTAGTTAATTTTCCAGCCTGGGAAACTTTGCCTCATGAGCGGCTTAGTCCAAAGGCTGACACAGTCACTGCTCGATTTAAGGCGCTAAATAAAATTACTGATCAAAGTGCAAAAGTTATTGTTTGTTCTATTCGTGCATTGCTGCAACCGATTATTGCCAACAACCTAGAAGAATCAAAAATTAGTTTAGTTAACAAAATGGAATTATCTATGGCTGATTTAATTTTAAAGCTTGTTGAATTTGGGTTTACTAGATCAGACTTAGTTGAGCGGCGCGGTGATTTTGCCGTTCGTGGTGGAATTTTAGATTTGTTTCCAGCAGACCAAGATCATCCAATTAGGCTAGATTTTTTTGGTGAAGAAATAGATGACATTTCTTATTTTGGTGTAGCAGATCAGCGTTCTTTAGAAAAAATCAATAACAATGTAATTATCTTTCCTTGCCGAGAATTACTTCTCAATGAAAAAGTTAAGCAAAATGCAATGAAGTTAGCCGAAGAATTTCCGCAGCTAAAAGAGATTATTGAAAAAATCACTCAGGAGATTACCTTTGAAGGTATGGAATCTTTGGCAGCTGGATTAGTAGATGAATTTAAATCATTAATTGATTTCTTGCCAGAACAAACTCAAATTTGGCTAGTTGATGAACCCAGATTGAGAAGTAGGGCGGCCGATTTAATTACTACCAATGAAGAGTTTTTATCAGCTGCTTGGTCAAATATTGCTTGGAGCCAGGGTGAGAAAGTCGATACACCTCTTGATTTGAGTCAGCAGCTAGGTAGAGCGGGGTTTTATGAGTTTTACCAGATTGAAGATATTTCTAAAAAAGCTGGCCACGTAATTAGAGCTTTAAACCTATATCCCAGCACGCCAGAGCAGATTGAAGTTGATTTTATCGAGACCATTGAAACATATGGCAAAAAGTATGAGCTTGCACTTAATGATATCTCTAAATGGCGAAAGCTAAATTATCAGGTAGTTATTACCTCCTCCGCTAATGGAACCTTAAAACGATTTAGCGAGTTACTTAACGCTGAGAATCTGCCAAATCAATTTGTAGCGGATGATGAGAAATTACTTCAAACTGATTTAATCTCTTTGTATAGATCAGAGATTGCTCATGGGTTTAAAAGTGAAAAATATAAAGTAATTCTAATTACAGACAAAGACATCTCTGGACAAAAAACCTCTGACAAAGATTTGGCTCGTATGCCATCTAGGCGAAGAAAAGCTATTGATCCACTTCAACTCAAATCTGGAGATTTTGTAGTTCACGAGCAACATGGTGTGGGTAGATATGTTGAATTACTAAACCGAAGTGTTGGTGGTATCTCGAGGGAGTATCTAGTAATTGAATACGCATCTTCAAAGCGGGGTCAACCTGCCGATAGATTATTTGTACCAACCGACACATTGGAGCAAGTTACTAAGTATGTTGGCGGTGAAGCTCCAGCGTTACATCGAATTGGTGGTGCTGACTGGCAAAACAGTAAACGCAAAGCTCGCAAAGCAGTTAAACAAATTGCTGCTGAGTTAATAAGGTTGTATGCAGCCAGAATGAGTTCTCCAGGTTTTGCTTTTTCTCCTGATACACCATGGCAAAAAGAGCTTGAAGATAGCTTTTCATTTGTCGAAACTATTGACCAACAGGCAACCATTGATGAGGTTAAACGGGATATGGAAAAGCCAAATCCGATGGATCGAATAGTTTGTGGCGATGTTGGTTATGGAAAGACAGAGATAGCAGTACGTGCTGCATTTAAAGCTGTTCAAGATGGCAAGCAGGTAGCGATATTAGTTCCAACTACTTTGCTTGTGCAGCAACACTTCAACACCTTCACAACTCGCTATTCCGGCTTTCCAGTGAGAATTGCTGCTTTATCTAGATTCAACTCACCAAGTCAGAGTAAGGAAGTAATTGCAGGCCTTAAATCTGGTGTGATTGATGTTGTAATCGGCACACACCGGCTACTTTCAAAAGATATCCAGTTCTCAGATCTTGGGTTATTAGTAATAGATGAAGAGCAAAGGTTTGGTGTTGAGCATAAAGAGGAGCTGAAAAAAGCAAGAACAAATGTTGATGTTTTAGCCATGTCGGCCACTCCAATACCCAGAACTCTTGAGATGGCAATTACTGGTATTCGCGAAATGTCTAACATAACTACTCCACCAGAGGAGAGACACCCAGTTCTAACTTATGTTGGACCATATGATGAAAAACAGGTTGCCGCTGCTATTCATCGGGAATTACTTCGGGATGGTCAAATATTTTTTATACATAATCGAGTTGAAAGTATTGATGCGGTAGCTGAGAGAATAAAGAAACTTATACCAGAAATTAAAATTGGCATAGCTCACGGACAAATGAATGAGAGGGCCCTTGAAGAGGTAATTCTCGCTTTCTGGAATAGAGAGTTTGATTTACTTCTTTGCACAACAATCATTGAAAGTGGAATTGACATCCCAAACGCGAATACCTTAATTGTTGATAGATCAGATCTATTTGGTTTATCGCAATTGCATCAGCTACGTGGTCGTGTCGGTCGAAGCAGAGAGCGAGCATATGCATATTTTCTCTATCCAACTGAGCAGCCAATTACTGAGCTAGCACATGATCGATTAACCACGATTGCAACAAACACAGATTTAGGTGCTGGCATGCAGGTTGCTTTAAAAGATTTAGAGATTAGAGGTGCTGGAAATTTACTTGGTGGAGAACAATCAGGTCATATCGCAGAGGTTGGCTTTGACCTATATATGCGAATGGTGGCAGATGCAGTTGATGAGTTTAAAACCGGTTACTTTGAAGATAAATCTAAAAACATAGAGTGTAAAGTTGAATTACCAATAAATGCTCATTTACCTGTTGAATATATTGAATCAGAGCGCTTGCGCTTAGACCTGTATCGAAGGCTTGCAGATGCACATAATGAGAGTGCACTTAATGAGATCAGAGATGAGATGAAAGATAGATTTGGTGAACTACCTGCGGCTGCAAATGAATTACTTGCAGTAGCTGGCCTTAGATTATTTGCTAAGAGCTTAGGCTTAACTGACATTTCATTTTCCGGAAAAAATCTTCGGCTTATGCCGGTGGCTTTGCCGGAGTCTGCGCAAATTAAACTAAATCGGCTCTACCCCGGATCTATCTATAAAAATGCCACTCAAATCCTCCTGGTTGCAAGGCCAAGTAGCCCAAATTGGATAGATGATGCAGAGATAGGGAATACTTCAACCCTTGCGTGGGTCGAAGAGGTTCTGCGTAATTTATTACAGCCAATTAAGCCTGCTCAAAGCGAGTAGAGACAAGAGGATGCAATTGCTTAAAAGAATAGCTAGCTTACTTTCGATTGCATTACTTTTAACAGGTTGTAGCAGTATGGGCACGGGCGTAACAATTGGCGACAAAGAAATTAAATCAAGTGAGATTCAAAAATCTGTAGATGAAATTTTAGAGGCTAGAAAAAAAGTTGATACGACTCAGATGCAATTAGTTGTAGGTGCTGAATTGTTAAGAAACCAAGCACAATTCGTGATTATAAGTAATTTACTAGATAAAATTGCAGCAGATAATAAAATAGTTGTTTCTGAAGCTGAAGTTTCTGCAAGGCGAGCCGATGTAGTTGCACAGATAGGTGGTGAATCTTCACTACCAAATGCATTAGTAGGATCTAGTTTAGCCGCCTCAAATCTTGATGCATATCTTAGAATTTTAATTATTTCTGAAAAATTAAACGCTGCAGTTGTTTCCTCAGGAATCCCTGTAGAGCAAGCAGGAGAGGCCGTAACAAAGATTGTTGTCGCGAATGCAAAAAAACTAGGTATTAAAGTAAATCCTAAGTATGGAACATGGAATCCAGATAGTGCGTCAATTGAAATTGGTGACGTAACTGGTGGCGCAGTAACTCCACTTAAATAGTAGTTATTAAAGTTATGAGTTCAGAGCTAACTCGACTACGCGAGGTGATGGATAAACTTCGCTCACCTGGCGGTTGCCCGTGGGATGCTGAACAAGACCACAAATCGTTACTTAAATTCCTACTTGAAGAGTCCTACGAATTTACTGAGGCTATTGAAGATAATGATCGCGAAGCAATGCTAGAAGAGCTTGGTGATTTACTTCTTCAGGTTTACTTCCATGCACGAATAGCTGAAGAGGATAAGGACCAACCGTTTAATATTGATGACGTTGCAAGAACCGTTACCGATAAATTAGTTCGCCGTCACCCGCACGTATTTTCAGATACCGTTGTAAAAAATAGTAGTGAGGTTCTAGAAAACTGGGAGCGACAAAAAGCGGTAGAAAAAGGGAGAACCTCAGCAATTGATGGTGTACCACTTGGCCAACCAGCACTTGCATTAGTAACAAAATTGCTCTATCGGGTAAGTAAATTTGATTATAAATTAGATTTAGACACATCTTTAAATCTTCCGGAAAAAATTGACGAGGATAAATTAGGCGCTTTGCTAATGGGATTGATTTCTCAGGCGGTAGAAAAAGGTGTTGATCCAGAGGCTGCGCTGAGGTCTGCGGCAAAATCTCTAATTTTGCAAATTCAATCCCAGGAGGCAAGGTAGAATAAGAGCATTAAATCAGCGTTGAATTAATAAATTAAACATCAGGAGATATCAGTGTCAGTAATTAAAGCGGTCAATTCACGAGAAATATTAGATTCACGCGGAAATCCAACTGTTGAGGTTGAAGTTACTTTAGATAATGGAGTTGTTGGTAGAGCTGCAGTACCAAGTGGGGCATCAACTGGTGCGTTTGAAGCTGCTGAACTTCGTGATGGTGGTAAGCGCTATTTAGGTAAAGGTGTATTAAATGCACTCAAAAATGTAAATGAGAAATTAACTCCAGCAGTTATTGGTTTAAAAGCTGAGGATCAAAGATCACTTGATGAAAAAATGATCGCATTAGATGGAACTAAAAATAAATCTAATCTAGGCGCAAATGCAATTTTAGGTATATCGCTAGCAACTGCTAGAGCGGCCGCTAATAGTGCGAACCAATCTTTATTTAAGTACTTAGGCGGCGATGATGCAAAAACATTGCCAGTACCAATGATGAATATTTTAAATGGCGGAGCTCATGCGGATACCAATGTTGATATTCAAGAGTTTATGGTGGCACCAATTGGGGCTGAAACTTTTAAAGAATCACTACGTTGGGGCGCTGAGGTTTATCACAGTTTGAAATCAGTATTAAAGAAAAAAGGTTTAGCAACAAGTATTGGTGATGAAGGTGGTTTTGCGCCAAATCTAGATAGTAATCGCGCAGCACTTGATTTAATTCTGGAGGCGGTTGAAATTGCCGGATTTAAAGCTGGTAAAGATATTGCGCTTGCAATGGATGTTGCCGCAACTGAGTTTCATGAAAATGGAATGTATAACTTTGAGGGTAAGAAGCTAAGTTCAGATCAAATGATTGAGTATTACGTACAGCTAGAGGCTACATACCCATTAGTTTCAATCGAAGATCCATTAGATGAGGATGATTGGGCTGGCTGGGCTAAGTTAACTCAAGTGCTAGGCGAGAAGATTCAAATTGTTGGTGATGATCTATTTGTAACTAATCCGGAGCGCTTGCAACGAGGAATTGATACAAAAACAGCTAATGCCTTACTGGTAAAAGCAAATCAAATTGGCAGCCTAACTGAAACCATTGATGCTGTTAATTTGGCACATAAAAATGGATATCGATCAATGATGAGTCATAGATCGGGCGAGACTGAGGACACCACAATTGCTGATTTAGCGGTTGCACTTAATTGTGGCCAAATCAAAACTGGTGCTCCTGCTCGTTCTGAGCGAGTTGCAAAATATAATCAACTTCTAAGAATTGAAGAAGAGCTAGCGGTAAATGCAGTTTATGCAGGTCGCTCCGCATTTCCTAGGTTTAAAAAGTAGAATAAAGTATGGCCGGCCGAAAATTTTTCGCTGCAGGCTTAATTTCTTCCTCTCGCAAATCAATTAAATCTGGGTTAAATCGACGAGGGTTATCTAACCGTGCATTAATTGTTGGAATTGTTTTATTTTCACTTGCCGTAACCCTTGCGCCACCAATTCAACATTACTTCACGCAGAAAGCGCAGATTAACTCTTTGCGCTCACAGGTAGCTGATAACCAAGCGATGTTAGAAAAAGCTGCTAAAGAGTTGGCATTATGGGATGACCCAGAGTACGTGGCAAGCCAAGCAAGGGCTAGATTGCATTTTGTTTTCCCTGGTGAGCGCCAATATATAGTTGTTGGAAATGATGAGATTACAAATACTGGTCAACAAACTAAAGTGTCTGAGCAGTTACCAATTGGTCTGCCGTGGTACTCAAGATTGATCGCTTCAATAACAAGTACAAATGTAAATCGTTAAAATGGTTAAACCAGCAAACCCATTTTCACCACAGCTGCCATCTGAAAAAGACTTAGAAACTGTTGCCGCGCAATTAGGCAGAACTCCTAGAGATGTTTTGGCAGTTGCTCACAGATGTCCATGTGGTGAGCCTGATGTTGTGCAAACACCACCACGACTGGCAGATGGCACACCATTTCCAACCTTTTACTACGCCACCTGTCCAAGACTTACTGGTGCGATCTCAACACTTGAAAGCTCTGGCCTGATGGGGCAGATGAATGAGCGATTGCAAAGTGAGCCAGCTTTGGCTGGTAGCTACATGTCTGCTCACCTTGATTATGAAGCATCTAGAGATGCGATTGCTAGGCAAAACAATATAGATGTGCCAGAGCTATCTGGAATAACTGCTGGCGGAATGCCAGATCGGGTCAAATGTCTTCACTCATTAGTTGCTCATTCACTTGCTGCAGGAGTTGATGTAAATCCACTAGGAGATGAAGCATTAGTAGCACTTGATAATTGGTGGACAAGTAGGCCGTGTAGCAATATTAGTAATTTAACAGTATCGGAGGATAAATGAGTCGGGTCGCTGCAATTGATTGCGGCACGAATTCAATTCGATTACTGATTGCCGATATCACAAATGGTAAATTCCAAGAAGTACTACGAACTATGGAGATTGTGAGACTTGGACAAGGTGTCGATGAGAATAAGTCTTTTCATCCTGATGCAATTGTTAGAACTTTAACCGCAGTTAAATCATTTAGAGATCTAATAGCTAGTAAAAGCGTTGAAAAAATTCGATTTTGTGCCACTTCTGCAACGAGAGATGCAGCAAATAGAGATTTATTTATCGATGGTGTGCGAGAGATTTTAGGTGTACAAGTTGAGGTTATTCCAGGTGAGGAAGAGGCAAGGCTTTCTTTTCTTGGCGCAACTAAAGAATTAGATCAGAACCAATCTCCATTTTTAGTGGTTGATATTGGTGGCGGATCAACCGAGTTTGTACTTGGTAGTGAAAAAGTTGATTCAGCTAACAGCGTTAATATTGGTTGTGTTCGAATGAGCGAGCGGCATTTAACTTCTCAACCACCTACTATGGATCAGATTGCTAGAGCAATTGTTGATATTGATCTTGCTATTACTCAGGCAGCTAGTGTTGTTCCAATTACAACAGCTAAAAGTTTAATTGCAGTTGCCGGCACAGCAACAACTGTTGCCGCCGCTGCTCTTGAATTATCTGAGTATGACCGATATGCAATTCATCTCTCTCGAATTTCTGCTGAAAAAGTTCATAAGGTGGCACAAATGTTTCAAAGTATGAGCAAGGATGAGATCGCATCCCTTGGATATATGCACCCAGGTAGGGTTGATGTAATCACAGCCGGTTCCTTAGTTTTATCTAGAATTATGGCAGCCACTGGGGCAAGTGAGTTTGTTGCATCTGAATCAGATATTTTGGATGGAATTGCGTGGTCGCTAATCAATTGAGCGAAGATATGATGGATTTGGCGGTGCAAAAGACAGGTAGATTTACCCCCTGAAGATTCGCCCCTGTAGCCCAATGGCAGAGGCATGCGACTTAAAATCGCACAAGTGTGGGTTCGACCCCCACCGGGGGCACGCTCAATAATCGCGAATCTTCAGCAAATATTAAGTTTAAACTGGCTAGTAGGAATAGCAGCGGGAATCGAGAATCATTAATATTTGTTTACTACCTAAGTAAGTAAAACCAAAATTACCTAGTTACTTACTTCTATAAAAGGAGATGAATGAAAAGCTCAAACCCTGTACTTGGCAAGGCATTTAACCAACCTAATAACATGCAGGTTGATCAATTAGAGCAAAGTTATAACGCTCCAGCCGCCTCATCAATGCGAACAGGTCGGATGACAATTGAAGATGTCGTCGCAAAAACTGGATTTTTATTTGCAATATTAGTTGTAGTAGGTGCATTTGCATGGCGTGCAAATCTTGGTATGGGCGCGGTAATGCTCGGCTTCCTTGGCGGCTTTGGACTTGCCATGGTGATTAGTTTTAGTAAAACAATTAAGCCGGGGCTAGTTGTTGCTTATGCAGCTGTAGAAGGATTAGCACTTGGCACACTTAGTCATTACTACGAAAGTTTCTACCCAGGAATCGTTAGCCAAGCAGTCATTGGCACCATAGCCGCATTTGCTGGAGTTTTATTTATGTACCGCTCCGGCAGACTCCGAGCTACTCCACAATTCACTCGTGCGGTATTAGGAGCAGCAATTGGTTACTTCATACTTGGATTAGTCTCACTTGTAGCATCATTTTTTGGTGTTGGACAAGGTTATGGTTTTTACGGAGTATCCGGCATTGGCTTACTACTTGCAGTAGCAGGTGTTGCACTTGCTAGCTTCTTTCTAGTTCTTGATTTTGATCAAATCGAGAAGGGAGTTATAGCTGGTGTGCCAGAGAAGGAATCCTGGCGAGCATCATTTGGTTTGATGGTAACTATTGTTTGGCTATACCTTGAGGTATTAAGACTTATTTCTATTTTGCGTAACGATCGCTAATTAGAAAAGTAAATCAACAGGAGCTGTGAGCGATCACAGCTCCTGTTGATTTTTATCAATAATTAGATCAGTTTTTAAATGCGACAATCTAGTTTCAGGAAGAATTGTTGATAACAAAATTGCAAAAATCCAAATTCCAGCAGAGAATAAAAATGCAGTTTGGTAGCTATAGGTATCAGTTAAGAAACCAACAAGTATTGGGCCAACAATCATTCCGGCGTCCCCTGCCATCTGCCATGCAGCTATAACTTGACCACCTCTGCCACGGATAATGTCTCCAACCACACTTCCAGGTGCCGTACCAACAAAAGCACCACCTAATCCCAATAGTGACATTGAAATGAAGTAGAGGCTTGGCTTAGTTGTAAACGAGAGTGTGAGAATTCCGAATAAAACAAAAATACTTCCAATAAGTAGTGCTGCTTTTCTTCCTTTTTCATCTGAAAATCTACCCGCCCTAAGTAGAAATACACCTTGAAAGAGGGCACCAATTGTTATACCAAGTCCTGCAACTGAGGCGGTAGAACCAAGTTTTTCAGTAACAAATAATGGCAAGATTGATGATCGAAGACCAAATAGAACCCAGTTACTTAGAAATGCTAAAACTAATGCAATTTGAAAAGGTCGAAGTTTAAATGCTTGACCCAGTGTTGTTTGACCAATTTTGCTTGTTGCAACATCTACTTTAACTCCTAAACGTTTTTCACTTAAGAAAACTAATGCTGTAATACCCGCCATAGCAAGAGTCACTGAGTAAACAAAAAATGGTGCTCTTAGTGAAATTCCAGAGAGAATTCCACCAAACGCAGGTCCGGCAACTCCACCAACTAAAAATCCTCCGTTGTATAGGGATTGGGCGCGTGCTCGATAATCATCGGTGACTGACCTCATTAACAAAGAACCAGCTGAGACTGAAAACATTGATGACCCAAGCCCACCTAAAGTACGAAATGTTAAGAGCTGAAGGTAGCTCTGAGAGAGTGCAGTTAGAAGGGTGAAGAATGAAATCATAAATAAGCCAAATCCAAGTACTGCTCGCTCACCAAACCTGTCAACTAACTTTCCAGAGATTAATCCAGATGAGAAACGCATAATTGCAAAACTGGAAATAATAAATCCAATAGCAGTTTTACTAACTCCAAATGATGAAGCAAATATAGGAACTGCTGGAATTATCAAGCCAAAACCTACGGCAACTAAAAAAGCAACAGCAGATAAGACAGAAACCTCTCGCGGAAGTTCCGCGAAAGGATTTCTACCCGATCTTTTAAGTTTTATTTAACCTACCGCCTCACCGGCAGCCTCAGTTTTAGCTGCATGGTGTGCTGTACTGCTTTGCAATGGTTTTTCTTTCAAGAAAAACGCAAGCACAAATCCGATAAATGTAACCGGAGCCGCTGCAAGGAATACAACATGGAAAGTTTGCGCAAAACTATGCAAAACAGTGTCCCTGATTACTGGTGGAAGAGTTGAAATGACTGAAGTATTTGTAGTTATTACCTCTAGTTGTGCAGGATCAAATTCTTTTAGGGATTGTGGATCAGTACTTTGCAACGCAGCAATGTTATCTTGCAGATAATAAGCAACACGATTACTAAATATGGTTCCAAATATTGCCGTACCAAATGCTCCGCCTAAAGATCTAAAGAAGGTATTTGATGAGGTAGCAATTCCCATATCTTGGAAATCAACTGAATTTTGCAGCGCAATCACAATAGTTTGCATTGATAAGCCAAGACCTGCGCCAACCATAATTGCATATATTGAAAGTACGCCAAATGAAGTAGTTTCATTTAAGGTAGACATCAATATTAAGCCTAGAGTCATTATTGCTGCACCAAGGATTGGGAAAATCTTGTACTTACCTGTTGCTGTAATTCTCTTGCCGCTAAATATTGACATTGAAACAATACCTAGCATTAAAGGAATCAATTTAAGTCCAGCTGAAGTAGCTGAATTACCTTTAACTACCTGCAGGTAAAGCGGCAACATAACAATCGCGCCAAACATGCCAGCACCAATGATAAAACCAAGTACTGAAGTAAGTGAGAAGGTGTGATTCTTAAACAAACGCAATGGCAAAATTGGTTCTTTGGCACGAGTTTCTTGCCATAAAAACAGAAGTGTTAAGAACAATCCCAAAGCAAAAACAGTTAATGTCCTTGAATCTGTCCAACCATCTTCTGGTCCATAAACAGAAACTGCCAATAAAACTGCGCTTACTGCCAAAACCAAAATTAATGCGCCGAAGTAATCAATTTTGTGCTCGCGCTTAACTTTTGGAATATGTAGTACTGCAGATGTAATAACTAAAGCTAAAATTCCAAATGGAAGATTGATGTAGAAAATCCAACGCCATCCAGTAATACCTAAGATCGTTGCATGGTCGGAGAAAAATCCACCAAGTAATGGACCTGCAACAGATGAAAGTCCCCAAACTGCGCCAAAGTAACCTTGATACTTGCCTCGTTCACGAGGTGAAACTATGTCACCAATAATTACGAATGTGAGTGCCATCAAGCCACCAGCACCCAAACCTTGCAGCGCGCGAGTAAAAATCAATTGAGTCATATTTTGTGAAGCGCCAGCTAAGAATGAACCTATTAAGAATGTAATAATTGCGAATTGAAATACTGGGCGACGGCCATAAAGGTCTGAGATTTTTCCATAAAGTGGAGTAGATGCTGTTGAAGTTAAAAGATAAGCCGTAACTACCCAGGTGTAATGGTTTAATCCATTAAAGTCTTCAACAATATTTTTTAAAGCAGTTGAAACAATTGTTTGATCAAGTGCGGCAAGCAACATACCTGTCATAAGTCCACTAAGGACGATCATTATCTCTTTATGAGTTAGCGGTCCCTCATTTTGCCCGGATTTTTTATCAATTTTTGAGTTTTCTTTTGATTTAGCCATTACCAATCCCATTCTCTACTTTAGGTTTATTAGACTTTTAGTCAACGCTGAAAAATCACCTTATATTCCAGTCTATTCTATATTTGTATTAAGATAACTCATATGAAAGCGGTTATCGCAGAAAATCTAGTGAAGACCTACAACAAGGGCTCAGTTAAGGCGCTTGATGGATTAAATCTTGATGTTGAAGAGGGAACTGTACTTGGTGTGCTTGGCCCAAATGGAGCTGGCAAAACTACAACTGTAAGAATTTTAGCAACATTGCTTTCACCAGATTCTGGCCATGCCACAGTTGCTGGGATTGATGTATCAAAACATCCAGATGAAGTTAGAAAAGTAATTGGTTTATCAGGACAGTATGCCGCAGTTGATGAGACTTTAACTGGCTGGGATAACTTAATAATGTTTGGCCGGCTTTATCATTTATCGGCAAAAGCTGCTAAGGATCGAGCTGTTGAATTACTTGAACAATTCTCACTTACCGATTCAGCAAAGCGGCCAATTAGAACCTACTCCGGCGGTATGCGCCGAAGATTAGATTTAGCAGCCTCTTTAATTATTCGCCCAAAGGTTTTGTTTTTAGATGAACCCACCACCGGTCTTGATCCAAGAGGAAGACAAGATATGTGGGGCGTAATTGATGAGTTAGTAAAAGGCGGAGTTACTTTGTTGCTGACAACTCAATATTTAGAAGAAGCAGATCATCTTGCAGATGAGATTGCAGTAATTGACCATGGCAAAGTTATTGCCCGTGGCACATCAGATTCACTTAAGAAACAAGTAGGCGGAGAGCGACTTGAGATTGTTGTTGAGAGTGAAAATTTAGCGGCAACAAAAGAAATTGTGGCTAAGGTAAGTGGAAGTGCAATTAATGTTGATGAGGGACTGCGCCAAATATCTGCACCGGTAACTACTGGCAGTAAGGCGTTGATTGAGGCGGCAAAGTTACTTGATGAAAAAGGAATTCACCCATTAGATATTGGTCTTAAGCGGCCATCACTAGATGATGTTTTTCTCTCGCTGACCGGACATGTGGCAGAGGAAAAAAGCGAAGAAACAGTAGATGCTAAAACTAAAGGTAAGAGAGGAAGTAAATAGTGAACGCAATTTCAGATGCAATTGTTATTACTAAGCGCCAGCTTCTTCAATTAGTTCGGGTGCCTGAGGTTTTGATTTTTTCAACTATTCAGCCAGTTATGTTTGTTTTGCTTTTCCGTTTCGTCTTTGGTGGATCAATTGATACTGGCCAGCCAGGTGGGTATGTGCAGCTACTTATGCCTGGCATATTTGTACAAACTGTTGCCTTTACTCTGGCCGCAACTGCAGTAGGCCTAGCTGCTGATATGCAAAAAGGATTAATTGATCGATTTAGATCATTACCAATCTCAAGATCAGCAGTGGTATTTGGCCGAACTTTAGGTGATGGTGTTTTAAATATCGTCGTCTTATTAGTAATGGGAATTACTGGATTTATTGTTGGATGGCGGCCAACCTCCGGTCCAGTGAAAGTCTTTTTAGGTTTTGTTTTTCTATTTATGTTTGGTTTTGCTATGTCATGGGTTGGTGTAATTATTGGATTATCAGTTAGGGAGGAGCGAGTAGCACAAAACGCTACCTTTATCGCAGTCTTTCCACTTACATTTTTATCTAATGCGTTTGCACCAACAACTGGTATGCCAAAACCATTGCAGTATGTGGCTGAATGGAATCCAGTCTCGACCATGGTGGCAGGTTGCCGTGAATTATTTGGATTAAAAAATGAGTTTGGTGCTACCGCTGGATCATTTCCAAGTGATAACCCACTACTAATGTCAATAATTTATATGATAATTATTATGGCGATATTTGTGCCGCTTAGTATTCGCAAATACAGTAACGCTGCTAATAAGTAATTAAATAAATGGCTGTGCTTCAAGAACAGCCACAGCTACTTGTTTACCATTTGGTGCGGTGTAATTAACTGTTTCACCAACCTTTGCCCCCAGCACAGCAGCACCCAGAGGAGATTTTTCTGAGTAAACATCAACATCCCCACTTGAAATCTCGCGGGAGCCGAGTAGGAATTTAAGTTCATCTCCACCAATATCAACTGTAATTAACATTCCAAGACCAACCACGCCAGACTCACTAGCAGGTGGTGTACCAATATGAGCATGTTCTAACATGTGTTTTAGTTGGCGAATTCTTCCCTCAATTTTTCCTTGCTCTTCTCGTGCTGCGTGATAACCACCATTTTCTTTTAAATCTCCCTCAGCCCTTGCAGTTTCAATCTTTTTAATTATCTCAGCACGAAGTGGACCCTCAAGCTCTGCAAGTTCTGCCGCTAGTCGATCAGCAGCTTCCTGGGTAAGCCAGGTCTGAGTTGGTTGAGTCATGATTGATAAATGTTACTGGCAACTACTAATTCCTGCATTTACCGCAGGCAAACGGGTGTATATCTCGATACTGCGCTGATTCTTGCCCGGTATAAGCGAGTTGGCAGCGATCTGATCGGTGATTTCGCCAATTACATTTTTTTCAAGATCACGAGCTACAACCGAGCAGCTATGATCTATTCCAATATCTTTAACTGAAATTGTGTAGGTAATAGCAACAGTTTTATCATCTAAAACTTTAAATGAAATTAACTCAGATCTGACATTAGGATTTGCGGCATTAATACCACCCCAAATAAACCAAGTGGCAACAAGTAGAATTGAAATAATGGCAGGCCAAATCCAATTACGATTGGCATCTTTAATGCCATATCGCTGGCGCAGCCTCGGATCGCTTACTACTTTGGGATGAGTCACAGCGTAAGTGTAGAGCGGTTTGCTCAAATTTAAGTAGGCTTGGTTCTATAGCAAAGGGGTGAATAATGGATGAGACACAAAGCTTTGATGTTGGGGTAGCGGGCTCATTGACAATGATTTTTTTAACCCTAGCTATGGTATTTCTAATGATTAGTTTTTACCGCAGATACAAAAGATTAATTGATCGCAAAGACGAAGAGTAATTAAACATTTATGAAGGTAGTTAAGAAATTACTGCTGTTAACTACCTGGCTGTTACTGATTTACACAACATTTGAGCTTGGTATGTGGCAGCTACATCGTGCCCAAGATATGAGTGTGGCAACTGCTCCTAAAGCTGATCAGCCAGTTATTGACTTAGATCAGGTCTCAGCCGCAGGCAAGAATCTGCCAACTGCGGCAGTTAATCGCATAGTTTCAACCTCTGGTATTTACACATCCAGTTATATTGCCCGTGATCAAAAAATTGAAGAAGGAAAAATATCTAACCTTGATGTTAGATTGTTAAAGTTAAAGAGTGGATATTCAGTTTTAGTAGTGCGTGAGATAGCAAAGCTTGAACCGGTGGTAATCAGTACACCAGTTGAAATAGTCGGCCGGCAATACCCAAGACAAAATGTTGATCGGGCCTTTGCCAAACCAGGTGAGCTATCGCGTATAGATCCATCACTAGTTGTCAGTAAAGAGAACCCATTTTTATATGATGGTTATATTATTTTGCAATCAGAGAGTTTTTTAAATATGAGAAAAAATAATATTTCACCGATTCCATCACCAGCGATCTCGCAGGAGATTCCTGGTTTTTATTGGCAACACATCTCCTATGTCGTAGTTTGGTGGTTTATGGGGTTGTTACTATTAGTTGCACCATTGTTTCCACAGTTTAGAGCTCCAAAGAAAGTAGAGAAGGTGGGGAAGAGTAGATGAGCGGTGTTATAACTAGATTTAGAGTTATGGCTATTTGGGCAGGTGTGATGTCTTTACTACTTTGGTTTGTTTACATGCCTGCTAAGTACTTACTCTCAGACAGCACTTTCTATGAACGGTTTATCTGGATTCCAATACTCCATGGCTTTACCTATCCAATATATTTAATAGCTGCACTGCACCTGTGCATTGCCCAGCGGAAATCTTTACTTAGCACTGGATTATTTTTACTTGCCGGGACCCTGCCAGTGGCATCAATTTGGATAGAGCGTTCAGTTAAGCGAAACCACTCCGGCAATTAGCCTTAAATCCTTTATCTAAACTTAACCTTTAACCCTTGCGTGTCTGCGCAAAATCTTAAGGTTGATAATTTACCGTTTACTTACTTCCAAAGCGCGAGCACAATTAAACAGATTGCGATGATAGAAATTGGCCAGTGAATCTATTGTCTTAAAGTCAGTAGCTACTCAATCAAATCCTGCGCGAATCACATATGTTTTAGATACCAGCGTGCTACTTGCCGACCCGGTAGCCCTGACTCGATTTGCCGAGCATGAGGTAATAATCCCAATCACGGTAATTGGTGAGTTAGAGACCAAGCGAGACCATCCAGATCTTGGTTACTTTGCCAGAGCGGCCCTACGCACACTTGATGATTTACGCGTCAAAAGTGGCAGATTAGATCACCCCATAAGTATTAATGATATTGGTGGCTCATTAGCGGTTGAATTAAATCACTCCGATGTTTCAAAGCTACCTGCTGGCTTTTTAAGAGATGGGTCAAATGATTCAAGAATTTTAGCTATTGCAAAAAATTTAATGGCAGATGGGCGCAAGGTGGTGTTAGTAACCAAAGATCTACCACTGCGGGTTAAAGCATCATCTGTTGGCGTGGAGGCGCAGGAGTACCGAGCCGAATTAGCTAGCAGTAATGGTTGGACTGGAATGGTTGAGGAGAGTGTGGGCTCAACAATTATTGATTCACTTTATGAGAAGGATCGAATAGTTCATGAGTTAGCAAAAACTCATCCCTGTCACACTGGCGTTGTTCTCCACTCAGAAAAAGGCAGCGCACTTGCTCGCGTTACGCCAGATAAACATCTGCAACTAGTTCGAGGTGATCGAGCCGCCTTTGGTTTACATGGCAGAAGTGCTGAGCAAAGAGTGGCATTAGATATTTTGTTAGATCCAGAGATTGGAATTGTCTCTTTAGGGGGCCGGGCTGGAACCGGAAAGAGCGCACTTGCACTTTCAGCAGGACTTGAGGCTGTGCTTGAAAAGCGATTACATAAAAAGGTAGTTATCTTCCGCCCACTTTATGCAGTTGGCGGGCAAGAGCTTGGTTATTTACCAGGATCTGAAAATGAAAAGATGTCACCTTGGGCCCAAGCTGTCTTTGACACATTAGGAGCCCTAGTTAGCCAGCAGGTAATTGATGAGGTAATTGAGCGAGGGCTAATTGAGGTCCTTCCTCTTACCCATATTCGCGGGCGCTCCCTTCATGACTCATTTGTAATAGTTGATGAAGCCCAATCACTTGAGCGAGGGGTATTGCTAACCGTTCTTTCCAGAATTGGCCAGGGATCTCGGGTAGTTCTAACCCATGATGTGGCCCAACGGGATAACCTGAGGGTGGGCCGGCATGATGGGGTGGTCGCAGTGGTTGAGTCCTTAAAAGGTCATCCGCTCTTTGCCCATATAACCCTAACTCGCAGCGAGCGCAGCCAGATCGCAGCTCTGGTAACTGAGTTACTTGAGGAGCCGATTAACTTCACCAGCTGATTTTTAGCCCTTCGCTGACATAACGGATAAATCGGACTTTACCCTTTCTGACCTGCGGTTTTAATAACCAGGTAGCCTGTGAATATAAACATAATCGCGCCACACGCCACTATAAAGTTGCCCCTCCCACCCCCGCCTGACACCCTAAAGCAGTCAAAGAGGTGGCCAAAGGGCTGCTTTGGGTGGCCAGTTAAGGGTTAGGGGTTGTGATGAGTAGGAAGGCGGTGCTTGCTATGAAGCTTGAGTATGCGCGCAAGCGCCTGATCAGAGTTCGCCGACTCTCACTTATAGCTGCCTTCATGGCCTTCTTCCTAATGACGGTTGAGCCAACCTACGCCTCCGGCACCCTGCAGTTTTATGTGACCGTTCCAAATGAGGCCGCAACCACCGAGCCAGTACCTACCACCGAGGAGCCGGTCGATACCACCCCATCTGAGTTAGAGCTAGATGCGGTTAAGAATGTGGATGCCTCCACGATGGCACTTTTATCACTTGCGGTTAGACAGGTTGAGTTAGCAAGAGAGCCCCACGGGGCAAAGTTGGTTGCCAAAGCGATCATTGCATCTGATTACCAATGGTCTGAGACTCAATTTGGTTGCCTTAATAAGCTTTGGACAAAAGAGAGTCATTGGAATTACAAAGCTAGAAATAAGAGCTCAGGAGCTCATGGAATTGCCCAAGCATTGCCAGCTACCAAAATGGAGATAGTTGGAACTGATTGGCGAACTAATCCGGTTACTCAAATTAGTTGGGGCTTGAAATATATTAATGAGCGGTATGAGACACCGTGCAAGGCTTGGAGTAAGTTTAAGAGATCTCGCTGGTATTAAGCTCCATCAATTTCACGGTTAGTAGGTTACGCCCCAGGCGCACAATATGAGTGGCTCATTAGCATTAGTTGGATCTGGTGAGTACCTGCCAGCGATGGCCGAGTTTGAAAAATCATTAATAACTGATGGCATTAAAAATGGCAGAGAAAATACTTATATCCAAATTCCCACCGCAGCTGGGCAGGAGAGTCAAAGCCGGCTTAAGTATTGGCAGGATTTAGGAAAAGCTCAAGGCGATTTAATTGGTAGCAAAGTTATATATTTACCAATTTATAATCGAGAGGATGCTCATAATTTAGAGTATGTAAATAAAGTAAAAAATAGCGCACTTATCTATATGTCAGGGGGTGATCCCCACTACCTTGCAAGCACATTGATTAATACTCCACTTTGGTCGGTGATTTTAGAGAGTTGGCAGGGTGGTAGCTCACTAGCTGGCTGCAGCGCTGGGGCGATGGTTTTATCATCACATATTCCAAATTTTAGATTAAGCAAAAGTGAGCCAACCCCGGGTTTAAATCTAATTCCAAATATCAGAGTTATTCCACACTTTAATAAGTTTTTTAAGTGGATCCCAGAGAGTGCTGCTAAGTTATTAATGCATGTGCCAGACGATTGCGTTCTAATTGGTATTGATGAGTTAACTGCGATAGTTATGAGAAGTAATACTGATTATTGGCAGGTTAATGGAAAAGCAAAGATCCATTTTTTAAAGGGAATCGACCCACAGCAGTTAATTGATGGTGAGATTATTCGGCTAAATAAGTAAATTGCTAGGTGGCTATAATTGCTTAATGAGCATTGAAATTCGCCCACTTATCTCAATTACAGATCAGCAATTAGCTCGCCAGATATTTGATCAAACCTGGGCAATGGATAGTGGCACTGAGATCACCCCAAATCTTTTGCAAGCGATGGTTCATAGCGGTGCTTATTTATCTGGGGCATTTATTGCAGGTAGTTGTGTTGGCGCTGCCTTTGCCTTTCCAGCTACCGCCGGCGGCTTACATCTTCACTCACATATGACTGCGGTATTAGATAAGTATCGCGATCGTGGTGTTGGGTATGAGCTAAAGATTGATCAATGGCATTGGGCGAAGAAAAATAATTACCAAGAGATTAGTTGGACATTTGATCCATTAGTTAGCAGAAATGCCAAGTTAAATCTAATAAAGCTTGGCGTTAATATCTCAGCCTACTATCCAAACTTTTATGGCGATATGCCAGATGCCTTAAATGCCGGGGATGAATCAGATCGAGTTATGGCCGCATGGCCAGTCATTGGTGATAACCCAACGCCAAGGCAGTTGCTAGACCGAAGTAATCCAGATGATATCTTGATTAAAATTCCAGCAGATATTGTGGCAATAAGAGGCAGTGATCTTGGTGAGAATTTAATCTGGCGCCGGAAGGTGCGCGAGCAATTCACCCAAGCACTAGCTAAGGGCGGGCGAGTAATTGGTTTTTCTACAAATAGTGAATATGTTGTGAGGATATGAAACTAGTAAAGATTGAGCTTTTCATCATTGCCATGCCATTGGTCAGACCATTTAGAACCTCATTTGGTACCCAGACATCTCGAGAGGTATTGATAGTTAAGGTTGTAAATGAGAATGGCACAACTGGTTGGGCAGAGTGTGTGGCAATGTCTGAGCCGCTCTACTCACCTGAGTATGTCGCCGGCTGTCTTGATTTGATGAAACGATTTTTAATTCCAGCATTAAAAAGTAAACCAACAATTACTGCCGAAGAGGTAGCACCAGTTTTAAAATCATTTTTAGGTGCGCCAATGGCAAAGGCCGCACTTGAAACAGCGATTTTAGATGCCCAACTGCAGGATCAAAAGATCTCACTTGCTACCTATCTAGGTGCTACTAAATCAAGGGTTGCCTGTGGTGTCTCAGTTGGAATCGCAAATGATCTAGAGGCATTAGCAGAAGAGGTTAGCTCGTATGTAGAGCAGGGGTATCGGCGAATTAAACTTAAAATTGAACCAGGTTGGGACATTGCAGCGGTTAAAAAGATTCGTGATTTGTATCCAACAATTTTGCTGCAGGTAGATGCCAATCAGGCATACACCAGAGATGATGGTAAACATTTAGCAGCGCTAGATGAGTTTAATCTCTTGCTAATTGAGCAACCATTAGATGAACATGACATTTTAGGTCACGCACTTCTTGCTAAACAGGTTAAGACGCCAATTTGCTTAGATGAATCAATTATTTCACTGCAATCTGCTAGGGATGCCCTAGAACTTAAAGCCACAACAATTATTAATGTTAAACCAGGCCGAGTTGGTGGATATATTGAGTCGGTCAAGATTCATGATCTTTGTCTTAAAAATAAGATTCCAGTTTGGTGTGGTGGCATGCTTGAGACTGGAATTGGTAGAGCAGCTAATTTAGCACTCGCTGCCCTTCCTGGCTTTACGCTGCCAGGTGATACCTCCGCATCATCAAGATATTTTAAAGAAGATGTAACTGCGCCATTTGTAATGATTGATGGCTACTTAGATGTTCCAAATACAACCGGCATCGGTATTACACCAAATTTAGATTTTCTAGATTCAATTACAACCCATCGGGAAGATGTTTAAGTGATGCAAACCCGGCAAGTGCTAGCCCAACCACATGCTATGAAATTTTTTACAGCAAGATTTATCTCAAATTATGGAAATGGAATGAGTCCGATAGCACTAGCTTTTGGAATATTAGCGCTACCAAATGGTTCGGCAAATATGCTTGGTTTAGTTTTAGGAAGTACCACCGCTATGTTTTTAATAATGGCACCCTTTGGTGGCGTAATTGCTGATAAATATGGTCGGGCGCGAATGGTTGGAATAACCGACATGTTAGCCGGGGCAATTTTATTTGTGCAGGTTGGCTACTTTGCAACTGGGAATGTGCCACTTGCAGTCCTACTAATTGTTAATGGCGCCTATGGAATTTTATGGGGAGTTTTTTGGCCGGCTTTTACTGGAATTATGCCCTCGATTGTGCCAGAGGCAGGGCTGCAAAAAGCAAATGCAATTAACTCATTAGTTGCAAATGCTGGCTTAATTCTAGGAGCGGCCTCTGCTGGATTTTTAATTGATGGATATGGCGCAGCGGTTACATTGGGAATTGATTCAGCAACATTTTTAATCTCGGGGGCGATGGTATTTACCTTTAGACACCTAACACCTCGAATTAAAAACTCAAAAAACACCATGATTGAGGATCTTGCTCATGGTTGGAAAGTATTTATCTCATTTAAATGGATTGTTATCGTGGTCATCTCGTTCTCATTCATCATTATGTGTTGGGCGGCGGCAGAAAATGTCTTAGGTCCACTAGTTGCCCTAGAACACTTTGATGGCGCAAAATCTTGGTCATTGGTTATTACCGCTGAGTCCGCCGGCTTAATTGTTGGTGCTTTAATTGCAATGAAGATAAAACCAAAGTATCCAATTAGATTCTTACAGATTTCATCTTTTACTGTTTGTTTTTATATATTCTCTCTAGCTAAACCGCAGTCACTACTTTTAATTGCATTTTGTGCTTTTCTTTTTGGTATTACCTTAGATCTTTGGGGAACACTTTGGTATACCGCCCTGCACCGTAAGGTGCCAAGGGATGCCTTATCTAGAGTCTCGGCATTTGACGCACTTGGTTCATTAATTTTTAAACCAATTGGCTTAGCTATCGCAGCCCCTGCCTCATCACTTATTGGCTTAGATAATGTGGTCTATGTATTAGTTGGCATATCTATCCTTGCCATATCTTTACCGCTATTAAGCGCAGATGTTAGGAATATGAGCTACGAAGATTCACCTAACGATAAGGTTGCTCTCAGGTAATTTACAGAGTACTAATTTACTATCGCTACAACTAGGCATGAGGAGTCAAATGAGAAGCGGTGCATTTAAGGTATTAACTGGTTTTGTATTAGGCGCCACGATTGTGGGCGGTTATGCGATAGCAGGTCCGACAAATGTACCGATTGTGAAAGCGTGTGTAGATAACAAAACTAACGCTCTATATCTTTCAAAAAATGGCAGCTGCGCTAAAGGGCGAAGTGCGGTAGATATCGGTGCAACTGGTGCAAATGTTAAAAGCATTGCCCAGTTAGTCTCACCTTCAGTTGTTTCTATTGATGTATCAGCAACTAATAGTGATGGCACAGGCTCTGGCTCTATCTATAAATCAGATGGCACTACCTCATTTATTATTACCAATAACCATGTTATTGAATCTGCTGCTACCTCAGGCAAAATTGATGTTGAGTTAAATAATGGTGATATTTATCCGGCAACAATTGTTGGCCGCAACTCAGATTATGACTTAGCGGTAATCTCAATCAAAAAAGGTTTCCTGCCAGAAATTCCTAATGGTGATTCATCATCGATATCAATTGGTGATCCAGTAATCGCATTTGGTTCACCACTTGGCTTATCTGGAACGGTAACTAGCGGAATAATTTCAGCACTTAATAGACCAGTGACAACCGGCTCAGCAGCTGCTGATAGTTACATGGATGCTATTCAAACTGATGCAGCTATTAATCCTGGAAACTCAGGTGGACCATTGGTTGATTCGCAAGGTCGGATTATTGGTGTGAACTCTGCGATTGCAACTTTAGGTGCAACTGCTACTACAAATGGAAGTATTGGACTTGGCTTTTCAATTCCGTTTAATCAAGCTAAACGAATTGTCGATGAGTTAATTGCAACTGGTAAATCAACCAAACCAATTGTTGGTGTCTCATTTGACCCTTCATATACAGGTGTTGGCGCAAAGATCTTGGCACTTACCGCTGGTAAAGCGGCAGAGCGGGCAGGAATGAGTGTTGGCTCGATAGTTAAAACCATAGATGGCTTTAAAATCAATGATGCAATTGGTGCAATAGTCAGAGTTAGATCCCACGCGCCTGGTGATTTAGTAACTATCGTTGTCGATCTACCAACAGGTGGATCAAAAACCTACTCATTCACTCTAGATTCGGCTCCAGCTCTTCCTTAATCTGTCAGAGATTGATCTATCTACTCAGTCAAGATCAGGGTAATATCAGTTAAATTACAATCGTTTAGTTATGAGGATTAAATGCAACGTCTAGTAGCAACAAGTGCTAATACCGTTACCTTGCAAGAGGTAGAAAAGCCAACTCTTAAAGCTGGTGAGATTCTGGCACAGACACTTGTAACTGGGGTTTGTGGCTCTGATATTCACGCCGTGCAAGGTCATCATCCATTTGTACCCGTCCCTTATAACCCAGGACATGAAGTAGTTGGCGTAATACGTGAGATTGCCTCTGATGTTAAAGGGTTTGCAGTTGGAGATCGAGTAACTGTGGAACCAGATCTACCATGTTGGGATTGCAAGAATTGTAAGGGTGGGCAAGAAAATTTATGTGAGAATTTAAAGTTCTTCGGTTGTGGTTACGCCCAAGGCGGTATGGCAGATTATTGGACACTGCCAGCAACTAGATTTCATAAAGTTCCAGAATCTTTTTCAGATGAAGCAGCCGCCATGATTGAGCCGCTTTCAACACCGGTGCATGCAGTCAAACTTTCTTTTATTGGTAGCAAGGATTTAACTGGCAAGACTGTTGCCATCTTAGGTTGCGGCACAATTGGATTATTAACACTTTATGCAGCTAAGTACTTTAATGCTAGGAAAATAGTGATGACAGATTTAGTTGAGAAGAAGCGCAATTTGGCAAAGCAACTTGGCGCTGATTTGGTTTTTGATGCAGCAAGTAAAACCTTGCCAACAGATATTAGAGAAGCAGTCGGACAAAGTATTGATGTTGTCTATGATTGTGTAGCAATTCAACACACAGTCTCACAGGCAATTGCTCTGGCTGATAAAGCTGGAACAGTAATGATTGTAGGAGTTCCAGCAAAAGAGGTAACTGTTCCACTGCCAATAATTCAAGACCATCAAATTAGAATTCAGGGTTCGGCAACATACCTTCCGGCTGATTACCATGACTCAATTAAAATCATTAGCCAACCTTCATTTAATGCCAAAGAGATTGTGACTGCAGTTTTTCCAAAAGCTCAGGCTCAGCAAGCTTTTGATACTGCAATCGCTGGTGAGCAAATTAAGGTGTTAATTCGCTTTAGTTAAGTAGGAAATCCACTCTATTGCTATTTCTACGCAATAAGTGAAATACTTTTATCTAACCAATTACTCAATAGCTTGGGGTGTCTATGAAAGCAGTTATTTATGAAGCAGCGAAAAACTTTGCAATCAAAGAGATACCAACACCTGAGCCAAAAGCTGGTGAGGTATTAATAAAGATCGAGCTAGCTGGAGTTTGCGGAACAGATTTACACATCCATCAAGGTGATTTTTTAGCAGAGTTTCCACTTATTCCAGGACATGAGATGGTTGGAATTATTTCATCCCTAGGTGCTGGCGTTACTCAATTCAAAGTTGGCGAGCGAGTAACTGTTAACCCGGTAGTTAGTTGTGGTGATTGTGAATTTTGCCGCGAAGGTAAACCAATTCTTTGTCATAATCGTAAGGGACTTGGTACAAACTGGCCTGGCTCATTTGCTGAGTACATGATTGCGACCCAGGATTTAGTTTTTAAGGTGGGAAATCTCGCGCCCGAAACCGCAATCTTTGCAGAGCCAGCAGCGTGTGCGATGCATGGAGCACAGATGCTTGGGATTAAACCTGGAAGTAGTGCATTAATTTTTGGTGCAGGTCCTACTGGTCAACTACTTGCACAGTTAATGGCAACATCAGGAGCGGCATCAGTAACAGTTGCCGGGTCAACACAATTTAAATTAGATCTAGCTAAAAAATTAGGGGCGAATAAAACCTACCTAATGGATCGAAAAAATGTTGCTAAAACTAAAGAAGATCTTCTTAAAGCATCACCAAGTGGTTATGACATAGTAGTTGAGGCAACTGGTTCTATGGAGGTTGCAGAGATATGCGTACCACTTACAAGAAGTGGTGGAACATTTATGGTTTACGGAGTAGGTGAACCAGATGATACGTTTAAAATAAACGCATTTGATGTATTTCATCGCGAGATAAGAATTCAAGGCTCCTTTGCAGAGATTGATACCTTTCCTGCTACTTTGGCCGCTTTTGAATCTGGTCGGTTAAAGACAGATGGCTTGATAACTCACCGCTTTTCAATCGATGATTACGGTAAAGCCCTTGAAGCACTTAGAAGCGATAAGAGTGCTCATAAAATAGTTCTTGAGTTTTAGGAGATAAATTATGAAGGCAGCAATCATTACTGGCATTGGCCAGATCTCAGTTGAAACAGTTCCAGATCCAGTATGTGAAGACCGAGAGGTAATTATTGAGGTCGCCGCATCTGGAATTTGTGGCACCGACCTTCAT
>Ga0214921_10001687_pt1 | contig 37159 bp, 35 predicted proteins | sample LL1505_MetaG_FD_177992 | JGI IMG/M metagenome (GOLD analysis project Ga0214921, IMG submission 177992) | Freshwater microbial communities from Lake Lanier, Atlanta, Georgia, United States - LL-1505 | ecosystem: Environmental > Aquatic > Freshwater > Lake | place: USA: Georgia | collected...
TGCCTTGCGAAACCACCATCAGGCGCACGGTGTCGCAAATCAGGTGCAGTAGTGCATGGTCATGCAGGATCTTGGGGTATTCGCTGAAGATGGCGCTGGACTCAGGGGCTTCGATATGGGCTTCCAAGGCCACCGCGCCTTCGCTTTTCAGCGTCTTCATGACTTTGGAGACGCAGAAGATGGTGTTGAGGTAATCCTCTTTGTGGTATTTGGAGCCTTTGAAGGTGCGCCCGATGCCGGCAAACACTGCTTTGGTGGTGCCCATGCTGTTGCCGATCAGCATACCGCCGATGCCTGAACCCAAAATACACCAGCCCTCGATGGGCGCCGCGTGGATGAACGGTTGCAGATTTCCGCCGCCTACGATGAAGCTGCCAAACACGCACACCAACAAGAAGACGATTCCACCAATGCCGACCATATGCGCATCCTAAAACGGGGCGAGCGCCTGTGCTTAACGCACCGGCGCTCTGACCTCTTCACAAAGGGTCGACCGAAGCCGACCCGCTTTACCAACTCAATGCCAGCTAAAGTCTTTTTGGACTGGCAGCAGAGCGGGCACTTCGCGCCACGCTTGGCTGATCTCGTCCATCAGACCGCGCACTTCTTCCAGTGCGGCGACATCGTTACGCGCGTTCGCATGAATCAAGCGACGGGTCACGTAGCTGTAGAGATCGTTCAGGTTGCGGGCCAGATCGCCGCCTTTTTCGAAATCCAACGAACCTTGTAATCCCACCACAATGCGCCCTGCGCGCTGTATGCAGTTTCCCTTTTCCATAATGGCACCACGTTCCATGTGCCCTTTAGCCGCTGAGATGTTTTCTAACAATCCATCAAACAGCATCTGAATCAGGGCCACATTATTGGCCACCGAAGCTTGCGATGCTACGTTATCAGCTCCGTACGATTCCATTGCTTTGAAGTTCATGCGCATGATAGGTTCTCCGAGAGGGTTGGTATGCCCACTAGGTATCGGTGCGCCGGCAGGAAACTTGAGCGTTTCCCGCAAAGCGTTGAGAAATTGTTTGTCCATGTCCTTAGCCGCTCAGCTTGCGGGCCTTGGGTGCTTTCGCCTCGACTTCAATTTGCAGGGTGGCACGAAGCTTTTTGACGGTTGCCGTTAGCAACTGGCTAACGCGCGACTCGGTGACGCCTACGATTTCGCCAATCTCTTTGAGGTTGAGCTCCTCCACGTAATAGAGCTGCATCAGCAGTTGATCACGCTCGGGCAACTCAGCAATAGCCTGGGTGACGGCGCGCATGAAGTCCGCATGCTCGACGATGACCTCGGGTTGCCGCGCCCGCTCGTCGGCAATGCCCATGACCTCGTCGGCTACCACTTCCATGGAAAAGGTCTCAAAGCGGCTGGCATTTCCACGCTTTTTGTGGAAGGACTCGATGTCATCACCAAGATGTTCTGCCAATTCAATGTGTGTGGGTGCCCGTCCCAGCTCGGTGGCCAGCGCGTCGGTGGCCCGGCTCTCGGACTTGTTGAACGCCACGGCGGAGCGCGGCAGGTAGGACAGTTGGCGTACCTCGTCCAGAATGGCGCCGCGCACGCGGCTCAGGGCGAAGTTTTCAAAATCCACGCCCTTATCCGGGTTGAATGCACGCGCAGCCTCCAGCAGCCCGATCATGCCCACTTGTATCAGCTCGTCGAGCTCCATGAAAGGGGGAATACGCACCTTCAAATGCAAGGCCACCCGCTTGACCAGGCCCAAGTGCTGCATGACCAGCGCCTCGCTGTCGTCGCTGATTTGCTCGTAGAGGCGGGTGGAACTGGCCATCAGAGGTCTTAGGCTTGGAAACGCACCAGGCGCTCCACAAAAAACTGCATACCACCGGACACCGTGCCGGTGGGGGGCATCTGGGCAATCGACTTGGCCAGGCGCTTGAAGTCGCGTGCGCTGTTGCTGCCCGGCGCGAACTCCATCACCGGCTCGTACTTGCGGTGCGCAGCCAGAATCTGGTCGTCGTACTCAATGGCGCCCAGGTAGTGCGTGGTGTAGTTGAGAAACTGCGCGCAGACTTGGTTGATGCGGCGGAACAGGTTCTGCCCCTCGGCCTGGCTGGCCACGGCGTTGGGGATGATGTAAATCTCATTCAGGTCGTAATCCTGAATCAGGACTTTGATGGTGCCATAGGCATCAGCGATGGAAGAGGGGTCATCGCGCACGACGATGTAGCGCCGTTGGCACGCTGCCATGAAAGCCAGGACCGACGGCGAGATACCGGCTGCCATGTCCACGATCAGGTAGTCAATCTCGTCTTCCAGCGCACTGAAGGCCTGCACGATGCGCGAGGCTTGCACCTGGCTGAGCGCGGCCATTTCTTTCACGCCAGAAGCACCTGGTATGAGGCGCACGCCGTGTCGCGAGGTCACGGTGATTTCTTGCAGGGTTTTTTGCCCGCTCATGAAATGGGTCAGGTTGTAGGGACAAGCGCAGCCCAAAGCGATCTGCGAATTGGCCAAGCCCAGGTCCGCATCAAAGAGCATGACCCGGTGCCCCGCCTTTTGCAGCGCGATAGCCAGATTCACGGCGACCGTGGTTTTCCCTACGCCGCCTTTCCCGCTGGCAATACCAATAACTTCTGTCCGAGAGGGTTTTTTCATGTCTTTTTCACGTCAATCGCAGCTATACCGTACCGGTCGCTGCATCCTATTGTGTCAGGTATAAGCTCCCCGCATGCCACGGGGCGCCACGGCGGCGTACAGGCGCGCTGAGGGCGCCGGTGCCGGGGGCAGTGGCGTCACGGAGGGCTGCTGCGCCAGGGCTTTGATTGGTTCGACCGAGGCTGCGCTGGCGGTGCGTGCCAGTTGAGCAACGGCCATTTCTACCAGGGAGCGGATTTCCAATTCACGGCGCAGATCGCCGAGCTGGTTGCCGTCACCCGCGGCGTTGAGCGGTAAACGGTTGTCGCATAGGAATTCGACCAGGGGCCAGGGCTGGACCGACTCGTCCAGCTTGGTGACCATCAGGCTGTCCCAGCGGGCAGACGTGGCGCGCATGGCGCGGTTCAGCGTGGCGCTGGAGGCGTCAGCGGACATCACCATATGGGCCTGCGCTTGCGGGAAGGCGTTCTTGACTTCGGCCACGCGCTCCAGCGTCTGCGACCCGGGGGTGTCGATCAGGATCAGATGGCGGCCCTTGAGGCGCTCAAACAGCGCCGGCAACTCGGCCGCGTCTTGCACGGAAAAAGCGTCGACACCAATATGTTCGGCCAGCAACTGCACTTGGCTCCAGGCGCCGACCCGCAGATCTTTGTAGCTGACGATGGCAATGTGGTCGGCTCCATCGCGTTTGGCTGCCAGGCGCGCCAGCTTGGCCACCATTAGGGACTTGCCACTGCCCGATGGACCTGCCAAAACGTGAACTCCGTGCCGGGGGACTGCCGCGGGTTCCCGCTGCAAAGCCTGTTCCAGTTGGTTGCGTACGCACGCCAGCGCCTCGCGCTCATCGCGCATGTCTTTCACGGTATCGAGCAGCAGGGCCCGCAACGAAGCGGGCATGCCGGCCTCTGTGAATGAATCCATCAGGGCCTGGACTTCGGGTGCCAGGTTCAGGCCGCTTTGCCAGCCGGAGGTTTTCTGGCTGAGGTTGAACTCGCGGCGCAGGCTGGCCAGCTCGTCACGGATCAGGTCCATGATTTCTCGCCCGTGCAGCATGTCGCGTTCTTGCACTTCGCTGGCGCTTTTGCTGAGTTGCATATCAAAGCTTTGCGCAGCGGCCAGTACGCTGGCGCGCTGGGTTGCTGGTTCTTTGGGCGCTGGGGCCTGCGGGCGGCTGACGGCAGACATCACTTCCGAAAAGTCGCGGGCTTTTGGCGTTTGTGCTGTTTCCGGGCTACCCGCAGCTACTGCGGCTACCACCGGGTTGGTGGCCTGATCCGAGGATTCGTCAATATCGACGGCAACCACCAGTTCGGTTTGACCGCCTACCGTGTGGTTGGAGATCACCAGCACGTTGCGGCCGTACAGCGCGATCGCGCGCTCGTTGGCCGTCTTGGTGTCGCGGGCGAGGATGCGTTTGAGTTCCATGGGCTAGTCTCTCTTGCTTATTGCTTGGGCTCGGCGTGCACGGTGTGGATCACTTTGACCGCTTGGTCATCCGGAATTTCACTATAAGACAGCACGATCAATTCGCTGACGCGGTGGCGTACCGACTTCGATAACCACGGCCGTATGGCCGGCGATACCACCAGCACAGCGGCGCTGCCCAACTCTTCCACATCCTTGGCACCTTGGCGCAAAGCAGCGAACAGGCGCTCGGCCAGGCCAGGCTCCATCACCACATTGGGTCCGTTGCCTTGCTGCTGCAATACGTTGTGCAGCAACTGCTCGAGGCCCGGGTCCAGCGTCATCACGGGTAACACGTTCTTTTCGTCGGCCAGGGCCTGCACGATCATGCGGCCCAGGCGCGGGCGCACCAGTTCGGTGAGCATCTCTGGGTCTTGCGTGCGGCCCGCAGCCTCGGACAAGGTCTCCACAATGGTGCGCATGTCGCGGATCGACACCGAATCGTTGAGCAGGTTTTGCAGGGTTCGGGTCAGGATGCCCAAAGACATCTTGGACGGCACCAGATCTTCGACCAACTTGGGCGATTTGGCGCTCAGCTTGTCCAGCAGCTGCTGGACCTCGTCATGGCTGAGCAAATCGGCGGCGTTGTCCCGCAGGACCTTGTTCAAATGGGTAGCGATGGCGGTGGCCGCATCGACCACGGTGTAGCCCAGGGCGCGCGCATGGTCGCGCTGCGATGGTTCGATCCACACGGCTTCCAGGCCAAACGCAGGTTCTTGTGTTGGGGTGCCTTCGAGCGGGCCGTAGACCTGGCCGGGGTTGATCGCCATTTCGCGTCCGACTTTGATCTTGCCGCGCCCGCGCACCACGCCTTTGAGTACGACGTGATACGTGTCGGGGTCAATGCTCAGCGCGTCACGGATGCGCACAGGCTGAATCAAAAAGCCCAGCTCCGCGGACAGCTTCTTGCGCACACCCTTGACGCGGGTCATCAACTGCCCGCCGGTTTCCGGGTTGACCAGCGGAATCAGGCCGTAACCGATTTCCAGGCCCACCAGGTCCACCTGATCCAGGTCCTCCCAGTCCAGCTCTTTCGGCGCTTCCATCGCCGCTTGCGCAGCCGCTTCAGCGGCTTGCTCGGGGGTTTCTTTGTTTGCCTCGCGGCGCAAAATCAACAGGCCCGTGCCGGCGGCCATAGCCGACAGGGTCACAAACACCATATGCGGCATTCCGGGTACCAAGCCCAGGATCGCCAAGATACTGGCCGTCACGAACAGCGCGCTGGGGTTACCCAGTTGGGTGGAGGCCTGCTCGGTTACCGATTCGGTGGTGGTCACACGGGTCACGATGATGGCGGTGGCCAGCGAAAGGAGCAAGGCTGGGATTTGAGCGACCAGGCCGTCGCCGATGGCCAGCAGCGAATAAACCTGGCCCGCCTCGCTCAGGGATAAGCCATGCTGCCCCATGCCGATAGCCAGACCACCAATCAAATTGATAAACAGGATCAGAATGCCCGCTACCGCGTCGCCGCTGACAAATTTGGAAGCTCCGTCCATGGAGCCGAAGAAATCGGCCTCTTGTCCGAGTTCGGCGCGCCGTGTTTTGGCGGTTTCCTGGTCGATCACCCCGGCGTTCAAATCGGCGTCAATCGACATTTGCTTACCCGGCATGGCGTCTAGCGTAAAGCGCGCGTTGACTTCAGAGACGCGCCCCGCGCCTTTGGTCACCACAATAAAGTTGATCACCATCAGGATGGCGAAAATAATGAAACCCACCACATAGTTACCACCGATGACAAACTCGCCAAAGGCTGCCACCACCTTGCCTGCCGCATCGTGACCCTCGTGGCCGCTCACCAGAATCACCCGGGTTGACGCCACATTGAGACCCAGGCGCAGCATGGTCGCAAACAAAAGTACCGTGGGGAACGAGGAAAACTCCAGGGGCTTGCGGGTGTTGATGGAGATCATGATGATCAACAAACTCGTCGCGATGTTGAAGGTGAACAAAATGTCCAGCACCACCGGGTGCAAGGGAATCACCAGCATGCCCACGATCAACAACACCAGCGCCGGAATACTCAGGTCGGCCAAGTTGAATTTCGACAGATTTTGTCGAATGGTTGACAGGGACAGGGTGTTCATAGAGGAGAGGCGCGAATTTTGGGTGGACTCGGAATGACTTTGAGGCCCTTGAAAGCAAGGTCAGTGCCAGCATTTCCAAGTCCCTGCGGGCGATTTCCGACACCACTGCAAGAGGCCATAAGTTACCGGTCACGTTTCTTGCTTAATTTGAGGTGCAGGCCAAATTTTGGCAACTCAAATAGGAATCTGAGCGTGACGACCCAATTGAACTTTTCTGCCTCCGCTAACCCTGTGTCCGCTTTAGTCGGGGCTGGATTGTCGGATGCAAAAGCCGCGCCCGCCGGAGGCGACAGTGGTGCAGGCGGCCGTTTTGCCGAGCTCTTCACCGGGCAGATGCTGAAGCTGGAGCGGCAAGGGCTTGCCGCGGCGCAGGACGGGCTGCTTGGCTTGCAGATGATGCCCTTGGGGCAGACCATCAATGTCATCACCAGCGATGCGCCCGTGCCGGATATGCAAAGCCTGCTTGCCTTCGCCAAGGCCCAGGGCTTGGACGACCAGGCCGTAGCGGGGCTCTTCGGCGAGATGCCGGCCGTGCCCCAAGGCATCCAGGTGCCGAACCTGTTGGCTCAAGGGCTCACCACCATCGGGCAGACACCACGCGAAACGCCGCCGAGTAAGACGTTTGAAACTATCCCAGCTGCCGCGCAAGCCGCAACCTTGGGTCAGTTGCAGGCTCTGCCTGGTGTCACCATCGTGGGTTTGCAGATGACGCCCAAGCAGACCCTGGATGTTTTGGAGTCCCCGACCCCGGCGGATACCCTCCTGCGCGCACCAGAAGTTACCCCTGTTGCCTTGGCGTCTGCGTTAGCGCTGGCCGCCTACGTCGGGGTCGATTCTGTGCAGGCTGCAGAGGCGCCGTTGCCCATCCCCGCCGCTGAGACAAGCCCTCCCATGCTGGATGCACTGCGGGTGCAACTGGGCATCCCGGGGGAAGCGATCACACGCCGTTTAGCGCAGATGTCAGGCTCCAAGGCTTCAATGAGTTGGGCCGAGTTGGTGTCCAAAGCCGTCACTAAAGCCGGCGCCGGATCGCTTGCGGGGGCTGCCGTGCCGATGTCCACAGTATCGTCAGCCGGTGCCGGCCCGGATGCTGCACTGGCGTTAGCGCCATTACCCACCATACCGAGTGCCAACTCCCTAGCCGGAGCCAATGCAGCCGGGTTGGATCTGCCGATTGGGCTGGCCGCGCCCAAGAGCGGCGAACCCGCCGCCTTTGATCCGCTGCAAGCTAAGCCGCTCGCTACCCCGCAGCCCCCGGAGCGTGCTGACGCTGCGGCCTCGCCTGAAATCGCAGAGGAGATCTGGACTGTGGAGGTGCCCGCCGGGCTAGACCTGGGCGCTCTCACTGATCACGTTAGCGCGCCGGTTGCCGAGCCGGGCGGTTCTCGTCAGGGTCACGCTCCTGCCGCCGCACCCACGCCACAAGCTGCGGCCGATGCCGCGCGCGCCGCGCTCCATGAGCGGGCCGAACAGACGCAGGTCCTGGCAGACCGCATGGGCCAGGCCCTGGCCAACCGTTTGATCGGTCAGATTGAGAGGGGGCAATGGAAGTTGCAAATGCGCTTGCAGCCCGAAGCCCTCGGGCGCGTGGAAGTCGCGCTCGACATGCACGCAGGTGGACTGGACGCTGTCTTCCGTACCGACAACGCGTTGACCCAAGATTTATTGGGCCAAGGTGCGCAGCGTTTACGGGACGCGCTAAGCCAATCTGGCACAACTGTTGCTTCAGTTACGGTACATGCTGATGCGCGTGGGCAATATGGCGGGAATTCGACACCCCAAAAACGCCAATCTTCACCCAAGCAATCAGCAGCTCCCGCCGCAGTGGGCGCGGTGCCTCACAAGGCAGCCCGTTACACTGGTGGGGTTGCAGAGGGGCTTAACGTGTTGGCGTGAGGACCCTTTTTTCGTAGAAATCAAACGTGTGGTGTCTATGGGCACCCAGACCGAGAGGTAAGAAATGGCTACAGCAGCACCTGCAGCGCCCGCTCCCGCCGAAGAAGGCGCGGAAGCGAAGCCAAAGTCAAAGCTGGTCCCCCTGATTTTGGCGGTGACCGCGCTGATCGTGGTCATCGTCGCCACGATCGGTCTCACTTTGTGGCTCAGCGGTTTTTTCGCCAAGCCCCCGGTCAATGCGGATGCCGTACTCGAGCAAGGTGCTGAGCACGAAGCGGCTGCTGAAGGCGGCCATGGTGAAAAGCCGGCCGAGGGCGGCCACGGCGCCCCCGCAGGAGGTCATGGTGAAAAACCGGCCGAAGGCGGTCATGGCGCACCTTCGGGCGGTCACGGCGACAAAAAGGCCGAGGCTGAAAAGCCCTCTGGTCCCCCGACGCTGAAGAAGAAGTCGCCCGATAGCCTGCAGTTTGAATACAGCTACCTGCAGCTGGACAAGGATTTCCTGGTCAACCTGATGAGTTCGAAGAAGGTGATGTCGGTGCAGATTGCCATCATGACGCGCTACGACGACCGGGTGTTTGAGAATGTGAAGAAACACGAGCTGATTTTGCGTGGCGTGATGCTCGACATCATGCGCATGACGACCGAGACCGATTTGACTAAACCCGATTTCCGCAAGGAGTTGGCCGCCAAATTGCGTGATGCGATGAACACGCAGCTGGAAAAATACGAAAACTTCGGCGGCATTGAGGAACTTATTTTCACCGGCTTCGTTGTTCAATAAGCGCGGGGGTGGCGTTCACGTATGTCCGATAACCTGCTCTCTTCGGAAGAACTTGCCGCGCTGACCGAGGGTGTGAACGACGGATCGATTGCGGTCGATACCGGTTTCAATACAGCGGCCCGGGTCAAGAAGCACGACCTGGCTAGCGAAGACAGCTCGCTCGGGGTCAACACGGCCTCGATTGACATGATCAACGAACGCTTCATCCGGACCTTCCGGCTGGCGCTCATGGAGGTCTTGCGTACCAGCCCCAAGATCAACCCCACCAAGGTGCAGGTCGTTAAATTTGGCGACTACCTGCGTGAACTCAAAGCCCCTTTGTCGGTGAACGTGGTACGCATGAATCCTCTGCGCGGGTTCTCGACCATTTTGATTGACCCGTCGGTCATCTTCAGTTCTTTAGATAGCTTTTTCGGTGGCTTTGGCAAAGGAACGCTGGGCAACCTGGCGCCTGGCCGCATGTTCACGCCGATGGAAGCGCGCATCATCAATATGATTTTGGATGCGGCATTCAAAACGCTGCGCGAAGCCTGGGCACCGATTCTGCCCCTGGACTTCGAACTGGTCAGCCAGGAGATCAACCCCCAGTTCGCCCAGATTGCCGATGAAAACGACCTCGTTATTTTGAGCCGTTTCGAGACCGAGACGCCGACGCAAAACGTGGGGTTCATCGACATTGTTCACCCGTACGTGGCGCTCAAGCCGGTGCGGGAATTGCTGCGCAGTCGTCTGCAAGCGGGTGACGGGAATGAAGAATCTGATAAGGCCTGGCACGAAGAATTGGATGCAGCCGTTGGCGGCGCATCGCTGGACTCCCGCGTTGTACTAGGTCAAATTCATACGACCTTTCGGGCTGTTGAAGCGATGCAGCCGGGGGACATCCTGCATTTTAAAAAGCCGGAGTTGGCAACCTTGCAGCCCAACGGTATCCCGGCCTTTGAGGTCCGCATCGGCACGGTCGGTGCACAGGTTGCGGTTCAGATTGAGCGCGCCGTATCGCCCGGCGGAAAATAACCGAACCGCCTTTGAGCGATCCACAGGAGCCACACCATGAACGACACCACCGATGAAGCCGCCTTGGCCGAAGAGAGCAGCCAGATCAATGCCGAGGTGCTGCAAAACATCAGCGTCACGTTAAGCATCGAGGTGGGCCGCGCCCAAATCAAAATCAAAGATCTGATGCGCCTGACACAGGGCAGCGTCGTAGAGCTCGACCGCGTTGCGGGCGAGCCGCTGGATTTGCTGATCAACAACACGGTCGTGGCGCAAGGCGAAGTGGTGCTGGTCAATGAGCGGTATGGCATTCGCCTGACCCGTGTCGTGCCTGCGTCCGAGCGCATGAAAAACCTGTAACTGCGGTCGCGGACTATGACCAACGCCCCCCCCATTGACTGGTTACGGATGGCTGGCAGCTTGCTGCTGGTGGTCGCCCTGTTGCTGGCCATGTTGTGGATGCTCAAGCGGCTCAAGGCTATGCAGGAAAAAAACAGCGGGCCGCGGCAGATGGAATTGATGGAAACGTTAAGCGTGGGCGTTCGCCAGAAAATTGCGCTGGTGCGCGTAGGCAGCCGTCAGGTGCTGGTCGGCATGACGCCCGGCCAGTTCACCGCCTTGGGTAGTTGGGATACGGCGGACAGCATTGGCGCTGCGCCTGTGTTGCGACCGCTGCCGCAGGAGCCGCTCCCATGAAGGTCGTCTTGCGTTGGCGCTGGGCCGCGTTGGCTGTCATGGCGGTTTTGTTGCCTGCGGTGGCATGGGCCCAAGGAATACCCTTGGTCAATGTGAGCAGCTCTGGCAAAGACATGCAATACAGCCTGTCTTTGCAGTTGCTGGCGCTGATGACCACCCTGAGTTTGCTGCCTTCGCTGCTGCTCATGATGACCGCGTTTGTACGCATCATCATCGTCATGTCGATCTTGCGTCAGGCGCTGGGCACCGGCCAGACGCCGCCCAACAACGTGCTCGTCGGTATTTCCCTGTTTTTGACGATTTTCATCATGACGCCGGTCTTCACGGATGTGTACCAAAATGCCGTTGTTCCTTACATGGAGCAGGGTATGAAATTTGACAAAGCCCTTGCGGCCGCTGAAGCTCCCTTACGCGGCTTCATGACGAAGCAGACCCGGGAAGACGATATTGCACTTTTCATGCAGATGACCCGCAAAGGTGATGTAGAGAGTGCGGACGCCGTGCCCTTCACGACCCTGGTACCGGCTTTTATTACCTCGGAGCTCAAGAGCGCGTTCACGATCGGCTTTCTGATCTACATACCCTTTGTTGTCATCGATTTGATTGTGGCCAGCGTGCTCATGGCCATGGGTATGGCCATGCTGTCGCCCATGATGATTTCCATGCCCTTTAAATTGATGCTGTTTGTTCTGGTTGACGGATGGAGCCTGCTGATGGGCTCATTGGCCGCCAGTTTCGTGACCTGAGGAGAACGTATGGACATTGCGACCGTGATTGATTTGGGCCACCAGGCGCTGTGGATGACGGTACTGGTCTCGGCACCGATTCTTGCCGTGGCATTGGCTGTGGGTTTGTTTATCGGCATCATCCAGGCGGCCACGTCGGTGAACGAGGCAACACTGAGCTTCATCCCCAAGGTGGCTGCCGTTGGAATCACGCTGGCCATCGTCGGGAGCTGGCAGATTGCCACCATGGTGGAATACATGCGCAGCCTGTTCCAGCGCATTCCTACCTTGTTCAGCTAAAGCCACCGCCGCGCATCGGAGACTTCAGCACCATGGACGTTTTAGCCAACGACATCGTGCAGCGGTTTTATCTGTTTTTGTGGCCGATGCTGCGGATTTCTGCGCTGATGCTCTCAGCCCCCATCTTCTCGCTCAGGGCGCTGAACGTGCGTATGCGCATCCTGCTGGCCGCCGCCCTGACGTGGATGGTGTTTCCCCTGCATGACTGGCCTAACATCGATCCGGCCTCCGCGGCGGGACTGCTGGAGATGTTCAATCAGATTGGCATCGGATTGCTGATGGGCCTGACCTTGCAAATCTGCACCGCTGCCATGGTGCTGGCCGGTCAGTCGCTATCGAACGCTATCGGTTTGTCTTTTGCCAGCATGATGGACCCCAACCTGGGCAACGTGCCGGTGCTAGCGCAGTTTATGGTGATTATGTCGACCCTGATTTTTATCGCATTGGGCGGGCATACGCTGCTGATCGCCATGGTGATGGACAGCTTCAACACCTTGCCCATCGGTAAAGGTTTGCTGACCGAGGGCGCGTGGGCGCACTTTGTGATCTGGAGTTCGATGATGTTTCTGGGGGCTGTCCTGCTGGCCATGCCGGTGATGATCATCATGTTGTTTGTCAACCTCGGCCTGGGTGTGGCTACCCGCGCGGCGCCGAGTTTGAATATTTTTTCGGTCGGTTTTCCCGCCATGATGATCATCGGATTTGGCGTGCTGACGATGGCCCTGCCCGCGATGGCGGGACGGGTGCAGTGGATTTGGTTGCAGGGATTCCAAGAAGTCCGTGCCCAAATGGGTCTGGGCTAGGGGCGTGCCATGGCAGACGAAGACGACGCACAACGCACCGAAGAGCCCACATCGCGGCGTTTGAGCCGCGCCCATGAGGAGGGCCAGTACCCCGCGTCCTCCGAGGCCACCGGTGCCGCAGTGGTACTGGGTGCGGTGGCGATACTGGTTTACATGGGCGGGGCGTGGTTCAACCAGATCGCCCGGGATTTTTCGGCCGGATTCAGCTTTGATCGCAAGACCTTGGATACGCCTTTGCTCCTGCCGGGGGTGTTTGCCAGCCAGTTGACCAACGGGCTGTTGATGCTTCTGCCTTTGCTGCTGCTCACCGCCTTGTTTGCGATTTTGGGCTCCGGCGTGACCGGGGGCTATCACTTTTCGATGGCGGCACTAGCCCCCAAATTTTCCAAACTGAACCCTTGGAACGGTATCAAGCGGATGGTGGGAACCGATGCCTTAGTTCAACTCATCAAGTCGATTTTGAAGTTCAGCCTGGTCACGTTGGTACTGTATTGGATGTTGGAGCGCCACTTCGCTGCTTTGATGTCGGTGGGCGGCCTGGATGTGGGTCCGGCCATGGCCCTGTCGGGCAAGCTGATATCGGACTCCATGCTTTGGCTTGCAGGAAGCCTGTTGTTGATTGCCTTGATTGACGTGCCCTACCAGCGCTACAGCTTCATGAAGCGTATGCGCATGACCAAGCAGGAAATCAAGGATGAACATAAAGACATGGAGGGCCGTCCGGAGGTCAAGCAGCAAATTCGTCGCCGCCAGCGCGAGGTGGCCACGCAGCGGATGATGCAAAAGGTCAAAGACGCCGACGTCATCATTACCAACCCCGAGCACTTTGCGGTTGCCTTGTCCTACGACCCAACGTCGGATGGCGCCCCCATTTTGTTGGCTAAGGGCGTTGATTTCACTGCATCCCGTATCCGCGAGGAAGCCAAGATCCATGGCATCGAGGTTTTTGCTGCCCCCGAGTTAGCCCGTGCTTTGTACTTCACGACCGAGCTGGACCAATCTATTCCCGAGGCCCTGTACCACGCCGTGGCACAGGTCATTGCCTATGTTTTCAGCCTGGCGCGGGTGCAACCTGGTGTAGACCCGATGGCGCGACCAACGCCCAAAATTCCTGAGGCGATGTTGTTTGACACCGACGGTAAACCCTTGGTGGCGGGGGCTGTCCAATGAGATCGCCCCTGACTTCGCGCGCCGAAGAGTTTGACAGCCGGGCGCCCCTTTTGTTCCGCGCTGCGGATATCTTGCGCTTGGAAGGTGTGGTCGCCGCAGTCACCCAGGACGGCATGAGCCTGGCCTTGCTGAGCCGCCATGAGGCTATCCTGGATCACTACGGCAAAATTTTGGTCGAGCGCCTGCGCGCGGTGGCCCCTGAGATCGGGATTGAGATCTATTTCCCGGCTAGCGCCGAGGCCTTGCTCGCCCGCTTCAACGCGGCGCTGGGTGATTACACCGTGCAGCAGGCCATGGAAGCCAATGTGCCGATTGCGCCGCCCAAGATCTGGATCGTCCATGACGCGTCCGCTTTGCCGGACCATGAAATCCAGCTACTGGCCCGCTTGGTTCAGCATTTTCCGGGTGCCAACATCCGCGTGGTGATGCTTTTGCCTCAGGGCAGCAAAAAACAAAAACTGCTGATTTCGTTCGGACGACGGATTCTGAACTGGGAAATCGATCCCCCGACGCCCGAGCAGGCCGACATCATGCTGGCCCAGGCGCAGGTGCAAGGCGGTGAGGGTGCTGTCCGGGCGCTATTGCAAAAAATTGCAGTGCCGCTGAGCGCGCCCGCGAAGCAGACGCAGGATGGGGAAACCCAGGACGAGCCCCCCTTGTTTGCGGCCACGCCCGCCGCGCCGCCCGCGCCTGTAGTCCCTCCGATCGTCGCAGCGTCGCCGGGAGAAACGGTATCTGCGCCGCCGGCTAAAGCAAAGGCCTCGAAATCCTGGATGCCCTGGTTCCTGGGCATCGGTTCCTTGTTACTGGTGTCTGCGGCTTCGGTCGCCATTCTGCACCGTGAGGAGGTGGTCCGTTTTTTAGGTGGCGCGCGGCACAGCGACACTCCGTCTGCTGCTGCGGCGTCTCCTGCACCCGCATCCAGCCCGAGCGCGGCTGTCGCGGCGGCTCCCGTGACCAGCGTGATCGTGACGGACGGCGCGTCCGCCGCCGCATCATCCGTAAGCGCGGCGGCGGTAAGCCCTGTCCCGGCACTTGCAACTGCACCCGTGGCAGTGGTTCCGCTGCCGGAGCGCGCTGCCCCCAGCGAAGAAGTCGTGATCGCCCCGGCACAAATCCGCGCCGGCCAAAGCTGGGTGCAACAAATGCCGGCGGGCACTTTCCTGGTTCAGCACGTGATCGTGCCCAGCTACACCGAGGCCAACCAGTGGATGCAGGCCCACTCCAACCTCAAGCGCGCCCGCTTGGTTGCCTTTTATCTGCCCAATGACAGCAACACCCAGTATTGCGTTGTCTCAGGCCCGTTTGAGTCACTGGCGCAGGCGTCAGCGTACGTGCAGAACCCCAATGTTCCCCGTGGCAGCCAGGTGCGTTCAGCCCGCTATTTGAAGGAACAATTCACATCGGAGTCCGCGAACGCTTACGCGGAGAAACGCCAGGAGAACAGACGATGAGTGATCCGCCAATCATCCGCAGCGGTGCCGCCCACGAGGTGTCAATGGCGCCGGGCAGCAGCGTTGCAAAAAGTCATGTGGCTGGCCCCCGTGAAACCGTCATTCGGCAAAATCCGGCCGTTGAGGCCGACTACATTGCCGATGGTGCCCCGTCCGAACGTGACGCTCTGTCCATTGGCCAGCCCAAGCAGGAAGAGCCAGCCCGGGAAGAACCCGCTGTGTCCCAGAACCGTGGCCGCTTGTTCACCGCCGAACCGACTGCGCCTGCGCCGACGCCGCAAGACGGGGATGAGGAGCTTCAGCCCGAGATGAACTTCCCCGCCCGTTTGATACACCTGAAGATGGAAAACGAAAAAATGCGTGCCGTGTTGGATGAACTGGAGCATAGCCTCGAGGCCACTTAGGCCCTGTGTTCCCCCTATTTGAGAGACACCTATGAGCCAAGAAGACGCTGCCAAACCCCCGATTGCCGAGGTTGCGGACTTGTCTGCGGCCGGACAAGACGCGGAGCTTCGCGAAGACCCGCCCTTCCTGGCAGACGATAGCCCGGTGGACAGTGGGTCCGCGGCCCCTGAGCAGCGGGTCTTTGACGCCCAGTCCCACGCGGTGACCACCAGCGCGGTTGAAAAGGTCTTGGCTGATTTGCACGACAAGGAAGTCGAAGAAATCAACCAATTGAAGTCCAGCCTGATTGATTCTGCCGAGTTGGCCACGCGTGCGTCTGGGCTGGCGGCACTGGCCGGGGGCGCCATGCACAAGGCCACCGTCAAGCTCACCGATACCTACGGGGCTGCCCAGAATCTTGGGATGATTTGCTTGGCTGTGTTTGTTGCTTTGTCGGTTGTGGCTATCACCCTGTTCGGCTTCATGACCTACCGCCTGCAAGAGCGTGTAGCGCAGCTGGACGCCATGCTGGTGGCGGTTGGTAAACGGGTGGTGACGATGGACGACTCCATTGAACTGTTCAACAACACCGGAACGCTGTTGGGCGATGTGTCGCAAAAGCAGAGCGGCCTGGTCACCTCGCAAAAGCAGCTCGAGTCCCGGGTGGACGATGTGGTCAAGGGCTTGGGCAACATGATCGATGCGATGGCCAAGAAACCCGCGGCCGACAACAAAACCCCGGACAACACCAAGCAGTTGCAGCAGGCGCTGGAGCAAACCACCAAGCAGGTACAGGCGCTGGAGCAAAAAATCCAGGCCCAGGGTGAAACCCTGAAACAACTGGCCGCGCAGGGTCAACGGCCGATCGTGGTGCAGACTGACGCGGCGGCTTTGAAGAAAGCGGCCGAGGCCGCTGCCAAATCCGTGAAAGACAAGATCGACCAGGAAGCGGCCGCGCGCGCTGCCGCTGCTCCGCCGCCACCGCCGCCCAAGCCACGCGAGCGTACGGTGCAGTACCCACGGCCGGGCGAAAAGGAATAGCGCTACGCCTTATTCAGACCGCGTAACTTAATCGCTGCGCAGTCCGAATTTCTGGATTTTTTCGATCAGGGTGGTGCGCTGCACGTTCAGAATGCGCGCCGTTTGGGACACATTGCCTTTGGTGCGGCTGAGCGCCTGTGCAATCAGGTCGCGCTCGATTTCGGCTAATCGGTGTTTGAGTGACAGCCCCTCCGGAGGCAGCACCGGCAGGCCTTCGGACAAAAAGGTCATGTGCTCCACCTCGTTGTGCAGCCCCAGTTCTTCTGGTTCGGTTTCATCAAAAATACCGCCCGCGCTCGGATTGTCCTGGTTCCCCAGCAACACGGCGGACTCCTCAAACTCCAAGGGAAGCGATGGATTTTGGTCGGACACGGCTTTGAGCGCCGCCAGCCCTCTGGGCAGAAGGCTGGAAGCGAAGTTTCGTAATTCCAATTTTTGACCCGCAAACAAGGTACTGAACCGGTCGATCAGATTGGACAGTTCGCGCACATTGCCAGGCCAGCCGTAGGCTTTGAGCGCTTCCATGAAATCCGGCGCAAAGCTGATCGGCGACTCGCCGCTGGCCGCGTGGTGTTTGGCGAAAAAAGTCAGCAGGGTCGGCACGTCCTCACTGCGCTCGCGCAGGGGTGGCGTGTTCAGCGGCAGCACGTTCAAGCGGTAATACAAGTCTTCTCGGAAGCGTCCTGCGGCGATTTCCGCCTCCAGGTCGCGGTGGGTTGCTGCAATCACCCGCACATCCACGGCCACGGGCCGGGTTCCACCCACCGGATCGACCACGCGTTCCTGCAAAACCCGCAAGAGTTTGACCTGCAATTCCAGCGGCAGGTCGCCGATTTCATCGAGGAATATCGAGCCGTTGTGGGCCAGCTCAAAACGGCCTACCCGGTCGGTCACCGCGCCGGTGAACGCGCCTTTTTTGTGGCCAAAGAGCTCGCTCTCGATCAGGTCTTTGGGTATGGCCGCGCAGTTGATGGGAACGAAGTTGGCGCCAGCACGCGGCGAGAGTTCATGCAGCGAGCGCGCCACAATCTCTTTACCGGTACCGCTCTCGCCGGTGATGAGTACGGTGGAGTTGGATGCCGCAACCACCGGCAGCAAATTGCGGATCGCTTTGATCGCGTCGCTTTCACCGACAAAATTCGGCACGTTGCGGGATTTTTGCGTAGTCAAAATGTTTGTGTGCTAACGAGGCCACGGCAGGGGGGTCAATGCCAAATGCATTATTTCCAACGAAACCGCATGATAGCAGCCACTGTCGACAAGTGGACACTTTTTCGCGAACCGACAAATTTGACAAGCTTTCGACACCAGCGCCCGATTGCATAATGCGCCTCACCCTCTTTTCCCCACTGCATCTTTGTCGCGCAGCCGCCTATGACCCTTGCTTTGGCAGATCCCCGCAGCGCCGCCCTGACCAATCTGGGGAGCATGTACGCCCAAGGTTTAGGCGTGCCGCAGGATTTTGGACAAGCCCTGCAATGCTATGAATCGGCCGCCTTGCGCGGTCAGGCGCAGGCCCAATCCAACCTGGGCGTGATGCACGCCCACGGTCAGGGCGTTCCACAGGACTTTGAGTCGGCAGCCCGCTGGTATGAAGCTGCCGCGGCCCAGGGTGAGCCAGCAGCCCAGTCGCGACTGGCCGTCTTTTATGCCAACGGCATCGGCGTTAAGCAGGATTTTGACCGTGCCCGCGCGCTGTATGAACAAGCTGCTGCCCAAGGCGACCCGCTGGCCCACGCGAATCTTGGTGTCATGTTTGCCAACGGTCAGGGTGTCCCGCCAGACCCGCAACGTGCCCGCGACCATTTGACCCAAGGGGCAGCATCGGGCGAGCCTGCGGCCCAATACGGCATGGGCGTCTTAAGTGCCCAGCAAGATCCGCCGGACTGGGCGCAGGCGCGCGACTGGTACGCCCGCGCGGCTGAGCAGGGGCATGTGCAGGCCCAGTTCAATTTGGGCCATCTGTACAGCGCGGCGGTCGGTCCCGCGCGCGATTTTGACCAGGCACTGCACTGGTACGGCAAGGCCGCTGCGCAGGGTGACCCGGCCGCGCACTACAACCTGGGCGTGATGTATGGCAGCGGTTCCGGGGTGTCGCGCAATCCCACGCAAGCAGCGGAACATTACCGCGTCGCTGCGGGTCTGGGCGAGGTGTCAGCCCAATTCAACCTGGGCGTCATGGCACTTTTAGGCGAGGGCATGGAGCAGGATTTCGGGCAGGCACTGAGTTGGTTTGGCCAGGCTGCCGAGCAAGGGGATGCGGTGGCCCAGCTGCAAATGGGCGTGTTGATCGCCAACGGCCAGGGCACCCAGGCCAACACCGAGGTGGCTTGCCAGTGGTTGCAATTGGCGGCCGAACAGGGCGAAGCCAGTGCCTGGTTCAATTTGGGCCAGTTGCATCAGCGCGAGCAGCCCGGTGGCCCCCGCCTGCAACCGGCACTGGCCGCTTACCGGGCCGCAGCGGCCATGGGCTTTGCGCCGGCGCAGGCCGCTTTGGGCTGGATGTACGCCAAAGGCGAAGGCACCTTGCAGGACTTTGTGAAGGCGCACATGTGGTTCAACATTGCTGCGGCGGGCGGCAATACCGCCGGGGTGGAGGGACGCGAATTCGTGGCGGGGCGCATGTCCGCCCAGCACATTGCGCAGGCGCAGGACCTGGCGCGCGAAGCACAAAAGAAAAATCTGCAGGGTTATGACTGAGGCGTTTTTCTATCAGGAATGGGCGCAACTGGAAGATGCGCTGGCCCGTACGCGCAGCCGCGTCGTCCTGCGTTGCAAACACACGCTTGCACGCCTGGTGTTTGACGCCCTGGTGCAATGCAGGCGTCAGGGCTTGCAGGTGCAACTGTCGCTGCCCGATACCGCATTGAACCGCCAATCCGCCCTTGCCTGGGAGCGTTTAAGCGCCATCGGCGGGCAGATCAGCTGGCGGCCGGCCGCTCTTGATGGCGCGGCTGCAGATGCTTCATTTCCCGCGCTGGCAGTGGCTCTCGACGACGCGTGTGTGTTTACCGGAAAACTCGGTGCGGGTATTTGCCCTGCCGATGACGCCTCTGAAGTGCCCGGTCTGGTGTGCTGGGGCGACGCCGATTTTGTGCGCCAGACCCGGCAGGTCATCGATGAAGAGGCGGGATGGGGCGCAGCCCGTGCAGACGCTGGTGCTGTTGCATCGGCTGCGAGCGCGGTTCAACTGCGACAAGGCGGTAGCGCGGCGCAACAGGCCTGGTTGGCGCGGGTGTTGCAAAACCATGCGCTGGCGACCCAGGCCGAGATTGCCGAAACCCAGCGCCAGATGGCCTTGTTCGACCATGCGCAAGAACAGTCGCTCGGCCCCTTGATGCGCGACTATCTGCGCGCCAAAGCCGCCTACCTGCAGCAGCTCGCCCAGCAAGACCAGACAGCGCGCGAGGAGGCCCGTGCTGCGCAGCAGCGCTGGAGCGATTACGAAGCGGCCCAGGCCGCTGCCGATCAGGAAACCGGCCCGGCCGCATTGGACGATGACGCGCTGGACCAACTCAAGCAGCTTTACCGCAAGCTGGCCATGCAGTGCCACCCCGACCGCGTTGCCGATGCGGACCAGAGCCGCGCTGCGCAGTTGTTCCAATCGCTGCAAACCAGTTACCGCCGGGGTGATATGGCGGCTTTGTATGCGCTACAGGAATCCGTGGCGCGCGCCGGCTTTCAAGCGCAAGCAGCCGGGGACACCCTGCAGTCCGAAGCGGGGGGGGTGGCGCGGGAGGCGGATACCCATGCTGCGCAAGAGGAACAAGTCGCGCTGGAGGCGCGCTTACGCGCGCTGCGCAGCGCTTTGGGCCAGCGCCATGAGGCGCTGGAGGCGCTGCGCACCTCGGCAACATGGCGCACCTTGAGCAGCCAGCCCAATTGGGATCTGTGGTTCGCGCAGCAGCAGCAGTATTTGCAAGGTGAGCTGCAGCGTTTTGAGGCGGTGCTACAAACCCAGGGCGCTTCTGCGCCAGACCCGATGGCGCATGCCTGACACGGTCCTGCCAGGCAGCGCCTTGCGTACCGTGGCCGCGCAGGCGCTCACGCTGGCCAGCACCAACCGTCTGGGCTTGGTGGCGCAGACCCTGGACGACGTGCAGCAACGCGAGACACGGGTATTTTTCGAAGCCCATCTGCCTTTGTTGCAGCACTGCGTGCAAAACCAGTATCCGCTGGACGCCGAGTTGTTGGCGGCGCACGCCATGCGCTGGGACTGGCGGCGCCTGAGCGCCAGCGCGGCCATACCCTGGTCGTTGGATTTGCTGAGCCAGTTTGAGGATTGCTGGGATTGGGACACCCTCAGCAAAAACCGCTACCTGCCCTGGTCCGGGGCTTTGCTGCAAGCCTTTGTGCGGCGCTGGAACTGGGGCTTGCTCAGTGGTAACCCGGCTTTACCCTGGAGTCTCGAATTGCTGGAGACCTTCGCCCCGCTGTGGGACTGGCGGGTGCTCAGCCGCAATGCCGAGCTGCCTTGGACGGGGACTTTGATTACCGGCAACACCCACCTGTGGGATTGGGTGGGCTTAAGCTGGAATGACGGGCTGCCATGGAATGTGACGCTGATGACGCGTTTTGCCGAGCGCTGGGATTGGACGGGCCTCAGCGCCAACCCGGGCTTGCCGCTGGACGCCGATTTGGTGGCGGAGTTTGCGCCCTTTTGGAATTGGTCCTGGCTGAGCCGCAACACCCAAATTGCCGCGGATGCTGCACTGTTAGAGGCCTACGCCGACAACTGGGACTGGACCGCGTTGAGCCAACGCCGCTTGCTGCGGTGGAACGCGGAGCTGCTGGCGCAATTCGACTCTCGCTGGGATTGGAAGGCCCTGAGCGCCAACGCCGCGCTGCCCTGGGATGAGGCTTTGCTGCTGCGCTGGGAAGACCAGTGGGATTGGCAGGCTCTGAGCGCCAACACCGCGCCGTGGTGGAGTGACGCGCTGCTGGAGCGCTACGCCGAGCGCTGGGACTGGGAAGCCTTGAGCGAAAACCCGGCGCTGCCTTGGAGCCCGGCGCTGGTGGCCCGCTGGGCTGCGCACTGGGACTGGGACAAGCTGAGCTGGAACCCGGCCCTGCCGTGGTCTCAGGATGGTGCGGCTGCGATGCTGGCCGCGCATGCCGAGCGCTGGGACTGGGCGGGTCTGAGCCAGAACGAGGCTATGCCCTGGTCGCAGGCTTGGGTGGATGCGTTTCCGGACCAGTGGGATTGGGAGCGCCTCAGCGCCAACCCGGCCTTGTTTGCGGCGCTGGCAAGGGGCAGTGCCGGGCCCGATGCCCTTGCCGGTTTTATCCAGCGTTATGCCGATCGCTGGAATTGGGCCACCCTAAGCGGGCAGGCGGCTTTGCCGTGGTCCCAGGCGCTGTACCGGCAATGCGCTGCCCATGCTTTTGCGCACCTCGTCGCGCAGCACCAGGATTTCGGGGTGTGTGTCCTCCCTGCTGATGTCGTTGCTACCCTGCTGGCGGTGTTGGACAGCGGCGACATCTTGCCGGGCGCGGAATTTGCATAATTTGAACTGAACAGCCTCGTCTTGCCGCTTTGCGCCATCCGGTGACACACGCCGGTAGGTGCGGGGTATGCCCACTCCCAAGGATTCCGGAATGAGCCCATTGCATCCACTGGCACCCGCGCAGCACATGCAGGCGCAGGCGCACTTGCCGCGTGCCAATTACCAGGAGCCTCAGCCCCTGACGGCGCATATCGTCTCCCACGAGCTGCATGTGCCGCACCCGCAACGCCTGCACACCACCGCGCACCAGTGGCATCGCCCGCAGCACTTGGCGCTGGGCCCCATCCTGACCCCGCAAGAGTGAATCGTCCCGCGCACCCGCCGTGAAAACCCTGCTCGACGACGCCAACGCCGCCTACCGCAGGGGCGACTTCGCCAACGCGCTGCGCATTTCGCGGCCGCTGGCCTCGCTCGACTACGCGGCGGCGCAAAACAACCTGGGCTTCATGTACGCCAACGGCCAGGGCGTGAACCAGGATTACCGGGAGGCCCTCAAGTGGTACCGCCTGGCCGCTGACCAGGGCTACGCGCCAGCGGAGTACAACCTCGGCTTCATGTACGCCAACGGCCAAGGCGTGGGTCAGGACGACGCTGTGGCATTGGAGTGGTACGAGCGCGCCGCCGAGCAAGGGCTGTCGGATGTGCAAACCAATCTGGGCTTTATGTATGCCAACGGACAGGGCGCGCCGCAGGACAGTGCCCGCGCCGCCCATTGGTTTGGCAAAGCGGCGGCGCAGGGCGATGCCACATCGCAATTCCATCTGGGCTTGATCTACGCCCAGGGCGACGGCCTGCCCCAGGATTTGGTGCAAGCCCTCAAGTGGTACGAATCCGCCGCCGCGCAAGGACATGCCTATGCGCAAGTCAAGCTGGGCTTGCTGCTCGCGCAAGGTCACCCTCCTGCGGTACCCCAGGATGTGGTGCAGGCGCGCAAGTGGTATGCCCTGGCGGCTGGCCAGGGCGACGCGGCGGCCCAGTTCAATCTGGCTTTGATGCACGCTTTAGGTCAGGGCGCAGAGCCCGATTTAGCCGAGGCCCATGCGCTGTATACGCAGGCTTCGCAAAGCGGATTAGCCTGCGCCCAGTTCAATCTGGGTGTGATGTACGCCATCGGTCAGGGTTGCGAGCCCGACATGGAAAAGGCCGTCGATTGCTACCGCGCAGCGGCCGCCCAGGACCATCCGCAGGCCATTTACAACTTGGCCGTGCTCAGCGCGCAAGGCGATCACGTGCCCCAAGACGTGGCTGAGGCTAAAGCCGGCTACCAGCGCAGCGCGGCCTTGGGCTTGGCCCAAGCGCACTTTGTTTTGGGCTGCCTGGCGCAAAGCGGCGACGCCGGTGCCGTGGATCTGGGGGCCGCGCGCCAGCATTACCAGGCCGCCGCCGATCTCGGCCATGCCGGTGCCCAATGCAACCTGGGCGCGGTGTATGCCATGGGTGCAGGCGTCAGTGCCGATCCGGTGCTGGCAGCGCAGTGGTACCGCCGTTCGGCGGAACAGGGCGATGCGCTGGCCCAGTGCAATTGGGGGCTGTTGTTGTTGCAATCCCCCGACGCGCCCCAGCGTTATGCCCAAGCTTTTGACTTGCTGCGTCAGTCGGCGGATGCCGGTAACGCCGAGGCGCTTTACACCGTGGGCGTCATGTACGCCCAGGGTTGGGGTGTGCCGGCCGATGCGGCGCAGGCGGCCCTGTGCTTTGAGCCGGCTGCCTTGAAAAACCATGCTGACGCCTGGTTCAATTTGGGTGTCATTTATGCATCGGCCAGCGATGGGGCTACCGATGCTGTGCCCGGCGGTATCCGCGAGGACGGCCATGCCTTTGCCCGCGACATTCCGCGCGCGCTGAAGAGCTTGCGCGCAGCTGCTGAACTCGGTTGCGCCCAGGCGCACCACAACCTGGGCGTTTTGTATGCGATGGGCCAGGGTACGCCGGTGGACGTGTGGGAAGCTGCCTCCCACTACCAGGCCGCAGCCGAAGCCAGCGACCCCAGCGCCCAGTACGCACTGGGCATGTTGCTGGCGCAAGAAAATCCGGCCATGCGCGACAGTGCAGCGTCCAAGCAAGCCTCTTTTGCCGCACTGGAGGCAAGCGCTTTGCTGCGCGCTGCCGCAGACCAGGGTCATCCGGGCGCACTGCAGCAGTACACCCTGATGCACGCCGACAGCCGCGATTTCCAGCCCGACTTCCGCCGCATTCTGGACAACTACCGCAGTCTCGCGGACGGCGGCGACGCCTCGGCCCAGTTCAACCTGGCCCTGATGTACGACCTGGGACAGGGAACACCGGTGGACCAGGCCTTGGCCGCACACTGGTACGCCAAGGCCGCCGCTCAGAAGCAGCTGGCCGCGCTTTACAACTTGGGCGTCATGGCTTGGCGTGCCCGCGAACAGGACGCCGCAGCGCTGGGTCGGGCGCGAGCGCAGTGGGAGGCCGCTGCGGCAGCGGGCCTGGCCGAGGCCCAATTTGCTTTAGGCGTATTGGCCGCGCGGGATGGCAACGACGGCTCGGCGCTGGCTTTGGGTTATTTCGAGCAGGCCGCCGAGCAGGGCTATGTGCAAGCTATGGTTAACCTGGCTAACGGCCTGCGCCTGACCACGCTGACGCCGGATGCCGCAGATCCGACCGCGCTCAGCCGCGCGGCGCAGCTCTACGAGCGCGCTGCCTTGCAGGGTGATCCACTGGCGATGTACATGCTGGCCCGCGCCCACTGGCACGCCGAGGGCCTGCCGCAAAATCCAGCGCGGACGGTGGACTGGTACACCCGGGCTGCCGATGCGGGCGATGCAGGCGCCCAGTTCTGCCTGGGGCACATGTACGCCAACGGCGAGGGCGTGGCGCAGGACTACGCTGTGGCCGCGCGCTGGTATCTGGCTGCAGCCGGATTGCCGCCAAGCCCGCCTCCGCCGATTCCACAAGCTCAAGAAGTTGGCCTCAATGCCGATGTTCAAGGGTAGCCCTACGCAAGGAACCCATCATGAACCGCTCCGTCCAACTCCTGTTTGTTTTAGCTGTGCCTCTTTTGACCAGCTGCGAGGGCATTCCGCTGCATTTGGGCGCTGCGCCAGCCGCCACCCAAAAGGCCCTCCCGTCGGCAGCGACGCCGGTCAACGGGGGAGCGCCTGCCGGTCTGGCCCCGGGCGCAGACACTGCCCCTGCCGGTGTGTCGCCAGCCCCGTCAAACAAGCTGGCTGCGCCCACAACCCTGGAGGCGGGTACCGTGATCGCGCCCTTGGTGGAGCGCCGCGAAACCTTGACTGCGACGGGTTATGCAGTCATCAGCGTGCAAAATCACCGCAACCCCGCGCAACAGCGCTTATTGGCGATCCGCGCGGCCAAGCTCGATGCCTACCGCGGTCTCACCGAGCAGGTGTACGGTCTCAAGGTGGAAGCCAACGCGACGGTGGCAGACATGGTGGTGCAAAACGACACCTTCCGCAGCCGGGTCGAGGGCGTCATTTTCGGTGCCACGCTGGTCAGCATCACCCCGGCGGGCGACGACACCTATGAAGTGACCTTGACCTTGGACCGCCCGGTGGTTCAGGACCTGCGCTCCTTGTACCTATCCCAAATGATTGCTAAAGCGCGCTAAGCACGGTCTTTATGTACCGATCTGCCTTGAATACCTTGCACCGCCCGCTACCGGGTGTGGGCCGGGTTGCGTTCGGGCTGGCTTTGGCGGGCATGCTGCTAACCGGGCAGAGGCTGATGGCGGCGGACGCTTTGAGCGCCGAGGAGCGCTTGGCTGCCGTGCGCCAAAGCCTGCTGCAAGCCGCACTGGAGGCCCCGACCAAGGTCGTTGCCACCAGCTGGATTGATGAGCAGGGCGCGCTGCGCGAAATGAACTCTTTTCGCAATGGCATGCAGGTGCGGGGCGTGCGCATTGTTTCGTACGAGCGCGACGCCAAGGGCGAGCCCAGCGCGGCGGTGCAATGGGACAAAGTCGCGGACGCCGCTGACAAGGCCCCGCCCGTCTGCCCACCCCCCAGTGACCGCTTCAAGCACCTGGTGACGCTGCAATGGGACATGCCCTCTAACTTGGCCGCCGATGAGCGGCGAATGCTGGAATCACTGCGCACACTGGTGGGTGAGCGTTTGCGTGCCAGCGCCAGCGCCGCCGGCCAATGGAAACTGCGTGACATGCTGCCCGAACCGCAGGGGGCGTACGCGCGCGCGCTGCTGGGGGAAGCCAATCCGGCTGCCACTTGGAGCGCAACCATCCGCTTGATCCAGGAGCCGCCTGCGGTAGTGCAGGCACCGCCAAAAACGTCAACCGATCTGAATGCGTTCGCGGTGCGGGTCCCGGGCTGGTTCAGCGGCAGCAGCTCGCCCCAGTTCTATTGGGATAACGCGCCACGGCTTTCCGTGCGTATGGAGTTGGTGCTGCGAGAACGCGATGCAATCCGCCCAGCCTTTGCGCGCACCTTGCATTTCGATTTGTTGTCGGAGCAGGCGGGCTTCAGCCCGGTTCAGCTCAGCGAGGCCACGCGCATCGCGCTGGGTCCCCAAATTGCCCACCTGGCGGACTCTGTGGGTTCCTTGTTGGCCTGCCGGGCTTTCAATCCGCAGGTGACGCTGACCGAGGGCACGCAGTTTCAGATCGACGCCGGCGCTGCCTCTGGCGTCCAAGTCGGCGATGAATGGGTTTTGGTCAACGGCCAGCAGATTCCCCAGCGCAGCCTGGATGCGGGGGTGATTGCCCAAACTGTCTTAGCCCGGGTCAGCAGCGTGACCGAGGGCAGCGCCCGCTTGCAGTGGCTGGCCGGTCCCCAAAAAGCGGTGCAGACCCAGTGGCGGGCTTGGCCCTCACGCAGTCTGCCCTGACCTACCCTCTGCTTTGAGCCCGCCCCAACCCCTACCTGGAGACGCCACCATGGCCCCGACCATTCACCCTTCCCGCAGATGCATGTCGCACTTTCGCGCCATGGCGATGGGCCTGGCCAGCTGCAGCGTGCTGGCCGTGGTGTTGATGCAAGCTGAGCCTGCAGCCGCTGGCGATATGGCTGCAGTTGAAGCCGCCCCCAAACCGGCTGCAAGCTATACGCCGCGCAATGGCGAGACGCTAGACCATGTGATCCAGGTCACCATGCCCGACAGCCCGCTGAAGATGGACTTGTTGCGTCGCGCATTCATCAGCCAGAACCCACAGGCCTTTGTGACCCCGATCACCACCCCACCCCGGATGAAGAAGGGTGCGGTGCTGACCGTGCCCGATCACAAGAAATTGCTGCTTTCGGTTGCGGTGCCGCTGACTGCTGAGGTGGAAGGTGATGCGGCGGGTAGCCAGCGCAGCCCGGCGGCTGTGAGCAGCGCCGAAGAACGCAAGCGCTGGGTGCGTTATCCCTGAGCCGGGCTGACCTGGTTCGGCCGTGATCTCCATTACCGAAAATACGGCGCTGCTGCCGCGCCAGGCCCCGGTGGTTTTTCCACAAGGCCAGATGTCGATGCCCCTGGTGGAAGCCAGTACCGCGCGGCTGCTGAACCTGTCCGATGGCCAGGTGGTGCAGGGCACTGTGCAGACTCAGGGTGATCAGCTGGCTTTGCTGCTGCGCGGGCGCTTGTTGGAACTGCCCCCTGGCATGGAATGGACCGTCGGGCAGCGCCTGAATTTGCGCGCCCAGACCAATCCCGACGGATCGCTGACCCTGAACCGCTTGCCCACACCGGGGCAGGGCAAATCCGTCGGCAGTGCGGCATCGGGTGCGTCGGCCGCTGCGGCTGGAGCCCGATCGTCCGGCCCGGCTGCCGCAGGCGCTGGCACCGATCCGGCATGGGCAACGCGCCAACAGGCCAGCCCTCCGCCACCGCCGTCCAGCGTACCGGCGGGCAATCTCTACCCGCCCCCTGCGGCGCCCGCCCAGCCTGCCCAGCCGCAAACGGCCGCAACGCCCGGCGCAATACCCGCTGCAATACCCGGCGCCCCGGCAGAGCGCTCCGCGTATGCGGGTCCCGCGCCCATGGTTGCCGGTAATGTCAGTACCCCGGTGGCCAGTGCGGTCATGGCGCAAAGCATGCAAGCGCAGCCCGCCAACGCCGGTGCCCTGGCGCAGCAGCAGGTGGTGGCGCAGCAGCCTGCGCGCCTGGCAGTGGGGCCACGCACGACACCGCCTCCCGATGCGCCTGCGGACCAGTCCCTGGATCCTGAGCCCGGCAGCAGTGCCTATGCGCCGCCCATCGTGGCATTACCCTCTTTGCCCGAACGCGCCGCACCGTTGTCGGCGCCGTCCGTAGCCCGGGTAGATGCCCCCACGGTGCAAGCCATGGGTTTGAAAGACGGGCAGGTCTTGCAGGCCAGCGTACAGGCGCGTGACGGGTCTTTGGGCTTTGTGGTCGACGGGCGGGTTTTGCCCACTTTGCAGCCGGGTACCCAAGACAGCCCGCTGCTGGTGAATCTGCGGGTTGAAATCAACCAGGACGGCACTGCCACTTTGCACAATCTGCTGGCACCAACGGCCAAGCCCTCTACCGCCGCGCCGCCTCTGGCACTGGCACCGGTGTCCCTGGCTGGTGTGCTGGCCACGGTAGCTGAGCAGGAGCCGCAACGGGTCACCCTGGGCCCGCAGGATTTTTTCTCGCGCTTGGGCAGCTTGCTATTCCGCGCCAACGGTCTGCCCGAGCTGGTCAATTTGTTCAACAGCGGTACCTTGGACGCGGTGCTGCGCCAGGTCGGCCGCCCCGATTTGCAGGCGCAGTGGTCGCGCCAACGCCTCAGCATGGCGCAGCTCTCCCCACGCGATGTGCGCAATGCGGTGCAGGCCGCGCTGGGATCCGAGCGCAGCTTGCTCAGCGGTGTCGACCGCGACATGCCGACCAACGACACCAAGCAACTGCTACTGGGTGCACTGGCGTCTATGGGCGCATTGGACGATCTCAGCATGGAGGACCTGGGCGCTGCGCAGCAATTGCAGCGCGGAGTCGACGATCTCGAGTCGGCGCAGGTTCGCGCTGTCCAGGCGCAGACGCAGCAGGAGCTGGTGTTCAACATGGTCATTCCCTTCAGGGATGCGTCGCCGGTCGAGATCCAGTTCGAGCGCCGGCGCACCAGCGAGGGCAGATCCACACCCTTCACCGTCAACGTCCACTCCACCAGCGCCGATTACGGTGAGTTGTGGCTCAAGACAGAGCTGCTGGACAAGGACCGCGTGGACCTCATGATGTGGGCGCGCAGTGAGGCGGTGGTCGACATGGCGCAGTCCGGCGCTGCCACTTTGGGTGAGCAGTTGCAGGCAGCAGGTATTGCCATGCGCTCCTTCAAGGTGATACACGGCGAACGTCCGGGCGGGCAGAACAACGGTGCCCAGGAGCCGCCGGTGTCGGCCTTGGCCGGCGCTGTACTGGACATAAGAGCATGAGTTTCCGCCGCCAAGCCATTGCCCTGGAGTACGGCCAGCACCTGACGCCGGTGGTCACGGCAAAGGGCGACGAGGAAATCGCCCTGGCCATGATTGCCCAGGCCCAGGCCAATGGCGTGTACATCACCCAGGATCCGCAGTTATTGGCGCTTTTGAGCCGGCTGAATGTCGATGATGAAATCCCGCCCGAGCTGTATGCCGCTGTGTCCGTGATTTTGTCCTGGGTGTATTGGCTCAAAGGCATGCGTCCGGGAGACGAGAAGCCTGCGTCCGAAGAGCCCGCAACAGACACCGGGGAGGAAGCTGCCGGCACGATCGCTGCGGGTGATGTGATCGATGTTGGCGGGCCATCGGACCCGGTGGACGGGCTGGCTTAGGCTGGGTCTCGCCTTGACTTAGGCTTCGTTGTAACCGCGTCCGCGAGAAAACCGCGACACATGGCCGAGCCGGTCATAAATTTCCACACCGCTGCCGGTGCCAGGAAGTCGCAAACTATCCAGTGCGCCGCGAATCGATTCGAGTTTGCGCTCCATCAGCACGGCGTTGCGCCGGTGCATGTCGCGGCACGCGGCAATGCCCTCCAACCAAGCGCCCCACTGCGGGTCTTCTTCCAAAATTTCTTTGCTCGGCGCCATCGCCGTGAGCTGGGACAGCAAATCGTTTTTGATCGGTTGCAAGCGCTCGAATTCGTCCAGATTTTGTACCTTGAGCGCGTCGAATTCCAACTCCAACATCTGACTGAGCTGTAAGACCAGCGCCTGAGCGCGCTGGTGGAGTTCGGGTTCTGCTGGTTCTACCAATGGGCCGTGCCTCAGCCTTTGATCATTTGTTCGATGGCCCAAAAACTCTCCGCAATGCGTCGCGGATCCAGGGGGTACTTGCCGTCTTGGATCGCTTGGCGGATCGAATCAACCTTCTTCCGGTCGAAATTGGGTTCTTCGTGCATACGTTGTGCCACTTTTCGCAGGTTGATTTCGTCCGCGCTATCGGCATGGGCGTTGGGTACCGTTTGCGTGACTCCGGGAGTGGCTGCGGGTGCTGTATTCGCTAAAGACGCAGATTTCTCCGATCCGCCGGTTTTATCGGCGGATTTGCGCGCTCCGGTATAGGCCGGTAACGGCCGCGGGGATTGCGAAATAGGATCGGTCATATGTAGCTCACTTTCACAGATTTAGCGGCACTTTTACAGCTTGTCCTTGTAGGAATCGGCCTGTCGGTAAAAAACTTGAGTACCAAATTTGAAAAAATTCTGGATGGGGATCACAAACCCTTGGCAGCGTTCGGTCCAGTTACCACTCCACTCAGTAATCGGCCCGACTCGGGATTTTTTAAGCGGATTTGATCACCTAATCGGCCATCTTGCAGCGCTTCAACCCGGGCAACGATAGCAAAACTGCCGCCTTGGCTAATTGTTAGCATAACCAATTGTCCTTGCTTGATCATCAGGGCCCGGCGTACGTCCGAGCTGCGCAAGGCCGTCCCGGCTGGAATATCGCGCACCACTTCGGCATTTTCCAGGTCTTTGACGCTGCCGAATAGCAAATTGTCCGCACCGGCGGCCGCCTGTTCGGTTTCTTCGAGCATGGACGCGCTCAGCACCGTCCCGGCCCGCAAAAACTGGGTGCCGACTACGACTTTGCGGCGCGGTAATGCCGAAACGCCGGCATTTTTAGGCGGTGTCGCCGCTACCGCCACCGGCTGAGCGGCGGCTGGGGCGTTGTTGGACGGTGCTGTGGCAGGGGCAGGGGCAGGTTTCGCTGCAGAGGCGGGCGCGGCTGCGGAGGATGGCGCTGCGGCGGTGGCTGGTTTCGCTGGCGGGATTTTGATGTTGGCACGCAGATACAGCTGCCAGCTCGACGCTCCCAGGCAGCGTACCCGCACGGTCTCTTTGGTGGCGAAGGGCAGATCCATCACCAGCGGGCGGTCGCAGGGCTGTACCTTCACGCGGTTGTCCAGCGGAACGAAGTCGAACTGGCCGGCGCTCAACTGCTGGTTTTGTTGCATCCAATTACCGACCTCCTTGAATAGGCTCTCCTGACTGAGGGGCGCTTCGCCCGCCGTTTGCGCGACGGCCTGGGTGCCGCCCAGCGCCAGCGCCAAACACAGCACCGCCGCTTGCGTGACCACCAGCCAGACCCGTTGCAGGGCAGCGAGCGGCGGGAGTTTGTGGCACAGCATTTGCATAGTTGGTAAGAGATAAGGAAATATGTCGGTACCCTGACATCTGCCCAGCTTGATGCAAGAAAAATGCCAATGTAGTCATTTGACGTTACCCCAAAAGATTATTCCGCCCGCTGACCCATCGCCATGCAAGCCTCCAATGTCCAGTCCAAATCTACAAGCAGTCTGAACTCGCTGGGAGGACCCGCGCGGTATGCGCGCCCCGCCGGCGATCTCGCGCTGGATTTGGCCGGCCAGCCTGGTGGCGCATTTGCCCAGGTTTTGCAAACCGCCCAAACCGCGGGTTCATCACCGGCCGTCGGTGCGGCCCTTAGCCGCACCATCGCTGCGGGTGACACCCTTTCCGGCATTGTGCAGGAGCAGGCGGGCGCCATGGGCGTCAAGCTCGAAGGTGCCCAGGCCTACAAGTTGGCCCAGCAACTGGCCAAGGCCAACCGTATTGACAATCCCGACCGGATTTTTGTTGGACAGCAACTGGACATGCGCAAGCTGAGCGAGCAGATTGCCCTGGCTGGTGCCGCCGCACCGATCAACCCGACCAATCAGATCAAGCCGGTCGAGGTCGCTAATCTGCCGGCGCAGCGGCCCGCGCGCCTGCAATCCGTGGCGGTTCAGTCCCCAGCCAGTGCGGACGTCGTAGCGCGTCGCACCTTGCCACGATTTCCCCATGTGACCAGCAACAACGCGGTTGCGCCCAACGGAAAGTTGATTCCCGCTGAGCTTGCCACTGCTAGCGGCGCGGCGCCGAACCCGGTGTTGCAGAAAACCTTGGACCGCGCGGTGGCCAAAGGTTTTATCCCGCCGCAGGAGCGGACGGCGGTGTACGACAAAATTCTGGGACTGGCTAAGGAGCACAACTTCTTGCCCGACGACTTCGCCCGCATGACCCTGATGGAGAGCGACGGCATGAATCCGCGCGCCAGCAACGAACGTTGCCACGGAATCATCCAATTCTGCGACGGCCCGGCGCGTGGCGCAGCCACGGCGGGTTATGCCAAAAATCCCAAAGCCATTCTGAACCTGAGCGTGTACTCCCAGCTCGACCTGGTGGACAAATATTTTGATGAAGTCGGGCTGAAAAACAAAGGACCAGCGGGGCTGGAAGATTTGTACCTGTCCGTGCTGAACCCGGCTTCGCGGGCTGAGAGTTCTTCGACCCGGCCATTGAATATCCCCGGCGCGCAAGCCCGCGACCTGCACGTGGGTGGCGACACCGACAACCCGATCACCCGCCAATCCATCCGCTTCGGGCTGCTGCAAAACGCGGCAGCGCGGCTGCGCGAGATGGTCCCTTCCCGCATGCGCAGCGGCGCGCAGGCCGCGGTTGCATACGCCGAAACCCAGGCCAACTAAAGCGGGTCCCGGGTGCTGACTGCGGCAAGCTCTTGCCGCTTGCCCGCAATTTCACACCATCGATTCGGCACGGGAGGAGGGAACTTGAGAGTGAGCTCCGCAGAAATTTCGTGTGGCACGCAATTTGCAATATTCCTCCCAAGGGCCACAGACCGTGGCCCGAAATGTCGGTATACCGGCGAAAAATGGCGATGCCCTGAGGAGTCTTCCCGATGAACATGATTGACAAGACCTTTGACACGCACGAGCGCGCTCTGGCCTATCGCGGTCAGCGCATGGAAATCCTCGCGAAGAACATTGCCAACGCCGATACCCCCAACTTCAAGGCGCAAGACCTGGACTTCCGCCAGTTACTGCAAGGCGCGCAAGAAAGCAATCTGCAAACGACCAAGCCCGGCCACACCACGCAGAACCCTGAAGATGGCCGTAACGGATTGAAGTACCGCGTCCCCTACAACACTTCGTTTGACGGCAATACCGTTGAACTGCCGGTCGAACAGGCCAAGTACGGCCAATACGCCGCCGATTACCAAACCACACTGAGCATTTTGGAGGCCCGCATAGGCGGAATCCGCAAAGCGCTGCGCGGAGAATAAACATGCCTTTAGACAATATTTTTGGCATCGCCGGTTCCGCGCTCAACGCGCAAACCGTGCGCATGAATGCCACCGCGTCCAACTTGGCCAACGGCGGAACCGTGGCTGGAACTGAAAAAGAGGCTTTTCGCGGCAAGCGGGCGGTGTTCAAGACCATCCTCGAAGGCCAAATGGGTGGCCTGGACCAGACCGCCAAAGGCGGCGTCAGGGTCACGCAAATCGTTGACGACCCCAAGCCGATAACCCGCCAGTCTGATCCCGGCAACCCGGCTGCAGACAAAGACGGCTACGTGTATATGTCCAACGTGAACGAGATGAGCGAGATGGTCGACATGATGGCCGCAGCCCGCTCCTACCAGAACAATGTGGAAGTGGTGAATACGGCACGCCAACTCACCATGCGCACGCTGGACATCATCAAAGCCTGAATCGGCCTACTGCCCCGACGCTGACCTACCATGTCCAATATCAACTTACTTCCAGCCAACACTCAGGTAAATAAAGCCTGGACGACCTCTGTCCCGACCGGCATCACGACCACGGCTGCGGCAGCCGAAGCGGCTCTGACGGCCAAAAAATCCAATATGGGGCAAAGCGACTTTTTGACCCTGTTCACGACGCAGCTGAAAAACCAGGATCCGCTGGACCCGGTGAAAAACGAAGCGTTTGTGGCGCAGTTGGCGCAGTTCTCGCAGTTGGAAGCAACGACCAATATGTCGACGACGCTGAAAGATTTTGTCGACAGCCAAGCCGGTCAGAACATCGTCACCGGTGCCAGCCTGATTGGCAAAACCATGTCCGTCCCCGATGCACCGGCCGTGTTGACCGGTGGCAAGCCCATCAAGGGCACGATCAGCCTTCCCAACGGCGCAGACGGCGTAAAGATCCAGGTGCTCAACGACAAGGGCGTGCTGGTGGCAACCAACATCCTGGGCGCGCAGCGCGTGGGGGACATGAGCTTCTATTGGAACGGCGCCGACGACCAGGGTGCACCGCTGCCCGACGGCACTTACCGTTTTGTGGCCAGCGCTGTCTCCAAAGGTTTGACCAGCCAGCCGCCTGTGAGCACCGCGGCCATGATTACCGGCGTCAGCCAGGACGCGTCCAAAACCACTTTGCTGCAAATCCAAGGCGGCAAGACGATCAAGTTGTCCGACGTCAGCACCATCGGCGGTTCATAGACCACAACCCCGCCGGCAGACCACTCTTTTTCACACCATTCGCACCATTAGGAGCCCCGAACCATGTCTTTCTATACCTCGCTGACCGGGTTGAATGCCGCCACCGCTATGTTGGGCGTGACGTCCAACAATATTGCCAACGTGGGTACCACTGGCTTTAAGCGCTCGCGCGCTGACTTCGGCGACATTTTTGCGACCTCGCCGCTGCAAAAAGCCTCGTCCACGGTTGGTCAGGGTGTTTCGCTCAAGCAAGTGAGCCAGGAGTTCAGCCAGGGCAATATTTCGTTCTCGTCCAATGCTTTGGATCTGGCAATTACCGGCGACGGCTTCTTCCCCATGCGCTCGGCCGACGGCCTGCAGGAAACCTATACCCGTAACGGTTCCTTCCTGCTGAATGAACAATACAACGTGGTGAACTCGGCAGGCCAGCGCTTGATGGCCGCAACGGTTGACTCGACCGGTAGCGCCAACGTCAACGACCGCGTGGTTTTGACCATTCCCCAAAAGACATCGGGCGAAGCCAAACAGACCTCGGCCGTGTCGCTGGGTCTGAACTTTCCGGCTGATGCTCCGGTTATCAAAGACGAATTCAACCGTACCAACCCGGCCACCTATAACAAGAGTACCGCCTTCACCGTGTACGACGCCGGTGGTAACGGCTACCTGGCCACGGTTTATTACGTGAAAACCAAAAATGCTGACCAGACCAGCCCGACCAACACCTGGCAAACCCACGTGTTTGTGGGTGAAGACCCGGTTAACGCGTCTTTGCAGCAGGCCAGCAACGCCAACGGCGAAAAGCTGTATGTCAACCAGTATGGCCAGCTCGCTCCCTACAGCCAGGTGAAAGACGAGTTGACCACCGCGAAAACCATGTTGTTCTCACTCAACGACTTGACCGATACCCAAAAATCGGTGCCAGCAGCTGTATCGGGCAAAAGCATCACCACCTTTGACTTCAGCAACGGCGACAACTTCAAAATCCGCAATGACACGGCTAACGCGGCCGATTTGGCGCTGGCCAGCGTGGCTGCGCTGGCCGCCAATGACGGCGCGGTTCTGACCACCGGTGACATGGTGAGTTCGGTGGTTACGGCGGCTGTCTCGGGCATGCGTTACCCCAAGGCGGAGCTGCCGGAGCGGTACGCCCAGGGCTTGCGCTCAGCGGTGTTTTGTTCGCCCTCCGAACTGTCCGATGCTGCGGTCTTGTTGGAAGTCCAGGCCGATAATCCTTTGGTCACCTCCCTTTCGGGTGCCGCAATGGACGGGACCGTTGCGACTACAGCGCAAATCAAGACAGCCCGCGACAACATCAGTTACGCCAAAATTTTGCTGGCTGTCCAAACTGCAGAAGGCGATGCCACGCTGACGGTTTCGGACATCCTTTCCACGGACTATGAAACCCAGCGCACCACCGCCATGGACAGCCTGGCAGCGGGCTACTGGGCAGGGGCTGAACCCGCGCAATACCTGACGGAAGTTGACACCGCGGTTGCTGCTGCCGTCAGTGAATTGGGAACGGGTGCCAGCGAGAACGCGATCGCCTCTGCCGGTTTGAGCGCGAAAGCCAAACTGATTGCGGCCGACAACGCCTTGGATGCTGGCATCAAGGCAGGGGCTGAGGCTTTGGGCATTGACACCACGGATTTGACACCCGATGAAGTCAGCGCTTTGCTGTCGGATAGCCAGTTGACTGCGATCACGACCGTGATCACTGCCAGTCTGGGCGCCATGACCCATGATTACTTTGACAGTGTGAAAGTCGGCTTGAGCCAACTGTTCGAACTCGACGTCGATGGCTCCGGTGATCCGGCGACTTTGGATCTCGGTTTCTTAGCTATGACGGACAAAAAGATCATCGGTAATGAAATGGCGGCGACCGTTACCAATACGCTTAACCGGGATTTTGGCGACGAAGCGTACTTTGACCTGTCGCAGGCCAGCGACCGCTATTTCCAGGTCTACAGCAGCGGCTACAACACGGTGGACCAGACGACGGGCGCGATCACGGAAAACCCTATCGCCATCAAACTGGTACCGGGCGAAACGCCCGGGTTGGGTGTGCTGAGTAACAAAGACGGTACGGTGCGACTGGACAGCTACGGCCAACCCGTGTTCAACGCTAAAAAAGTGACAATTGACCAGATGGTGCACGCCATCCAAGGGCAACTCGACGCGGCCCATCCCGGCACCAACACCATCAAAGCCAGCTACGATTTCTCGACCTCGAGCTTTAAGTTCACCGACGGCGCCAACGTGATCAAGCTCGATACCAACGGTGCGGACGGTGTGCTGAAAAACGAATTGTTCAAACTCAGCCAGACCTCGGTGACTTTGTCGGGCGATGGCCACTACGATGCCAAGGTAATCCCCAATGGCCAGTCTATCCGCCTTGCCGCCGACCAACGCTATGGCATGACCATGGCGTACGACTCGGTGAACAAAAGATTTACCATGAACTCCGGCAAGACAGGGGACACCTCCAGCTTGTCCATCACCGGCGTCAAAGCCAACTCCTTGGGCACTGACATGCTCGGTCTGACAGCCAACGGACTGGCCTCTGAGGCGCCGGTTAATTTGGTGA